>BNJU01000767.1_pt1 | contig 205177 bp, 277 predicted proteins | sample 8539281 | NCBI WGS metagenome assembly BNJU01 (sample SAMD00202456, study PRJDB9452) | human saliva metagenome | isolation source: human saliva | place: Japan | reverse complement strand
GGCATATTATCATTTTCTCAAATAGCTCAACAGTCAATCAAATTGGCCTTGCCAATTTAGCGTGACAGGAGTTAGGTAAAACTTTAATAAAGCTTGGAAGCTCCTTGTACTTTCTTGGGATAATAGGTATATTTACGAGACTGAGAAATCTGAAAAGCAGTATGGTGTCAAATCGTCATGTTCAGAGAAAAATGTAAGCGATTTCTAAAATGAATTTAACAGAAGATAAGAGTGGGAGGAAGAAGAGTTTTATAGTAGGTACTGGAGAACAAAATTGTTGCCAGCAGAAACTGGCTCTTGCAGTAGCTGACTGCTTTTGTTCATTAGAGAATTTGGATGAAAACAGTATGAGAAAGAAGTCGCATATTTAGTATTCGTAAACCAACGGTTGGTGTAGCCTTCTGTGGCAGTGGACTGGCTGCATCTGGAAATGTTGCTCAGCTACAACGAGCCAGGACAGAACCAAAACTCGAAGTAGAAGGTCACACCAAAGAAGTAATCGATGTCGATAAAGAAAAAGCCGGAAGCTAGTTACGAACTGAAGAAGTAGTGAGTCCTGTTGGAAGATTAGTTACAAACAAGCAGCTCCTTGCACAGAAAAAGCAGTAACGAGAAGAAACTAAACTACTGAAGAGGCTGGAGATTTACTTCCAGAAGAAATTCCTTGACCGTGCATACCCTGATACACCAGTGAAGAAACTGGACACTTCAGCCATTGTATCAGAAAAGACAGCCCAAAAGTTGGGAAACTAAAAGTATTTTAAAAGCTGAAGAAGCAAGTAACAACTGAAGCTATGAGAAAAATAGGAGCTATCATCAATGGTGGTCAGGATCTCTCACATATCGACTATGCGAGTGGCCAACCAGCCACATCTGCGACGATGGTTTATACGATTTTAGCTCTCCACTTCTGCAAATGGTGGGAAACAGGATTATCTCAATTTGGCTCTGGTATCTCGAAAGCACAAATATTATCTTTGACAGTAGCACACAACTTCTTAGTCAAGGATTGCGGATACCACGTGGTCTATCCGTGGTGGGTGATACTGCATGTTCTACTACAATGTCGGTTCAACACTCCCAAAGGTAAGACTCCGTTGCCAACTTCAGGATACTGTTTGTTCAAGGAAAAGGATATCCATTTTCTGGAATAAAGATAAGTTTGGTGAAAGGGTACAAGAATGACCTTAGCCATGGTCGTGAGTAAACGGTCTCCACTCTTCAGATCGCAGTCCAAATAAGGCATGCAACCTTTCACTCCGTTAGCAGAGCATCGAATACAAAGCTGGAGAACCCTGTTGGGCATGATTGGTTATCCTACAGACTCAAGCTCACTAGAATTGAAGGAACCGATTGTTCCTGGTCAATTGTATAAGGCAGACGGTGTCGTTAGAGATACTGGAAAAAGTACGATGATAAAGGGGAACAGTAGGTGTTACCTATCGTTTGACTTCAGTTTCTGGTCTTTCTGGTGGTGGAATTATTAACGGTGATAGGAGGTCATTGAATCCACCAACGTGGTACCGTTGATACATGCGAATATTGCTGAAAAAGACCGCTTCGGTGGAGGTCTAGTCTTGTCTCAGAACATTAGCATGGGCTAAAGGAATCATTGATAAATACGGTGTAAAGAAGGCTGGTATCAAGGGCTGATAACGGTAGCCGTTATTATTTCATTCAAGGAGAAATGTAAGAAATACCACAAGTCATCGGGTAACAAATATTCCTTTGATGAAAGTGGTGTAGCGACCCTTCGTTTGAAGGTGTTGACTATGGACGAGTTGTTATCGAGCATGTGGACCAAAAATGATATCCAGTCAAAGAAAACGATACTTTGTTGAAAAAGACGCAGTTGGAACCCAGTTCGACTAACTATAAAACGGAAATTGAAAAGATGACTTTCTCAAGAAGAATAAAGACAAATATGAGATTGTATCGATTGATGGCAGCTGTCATCGCCAAACAGCTAAAAGATGCTTGGGAAGATGATTATAGCGTTGTGAGCAAGGCTCCTGCAGAACTCGTGTTATCAAGGTTGTTTATAAGTCACAAAGGTTCCTTTGACATTCATTATCGTTTGAAAAGCACTGACCAAGAATTGGCAACTGCAGATGTGGGACAATAACGAAGGTAAAAGAATACGATGTTTCCTTTGTTCATAGATTCCAAGCCAAAGAAGATTGCAGGTTATCGTGCAGTAAATGCAAGTCAAGAAGCCGACTATCGAACACAAAGGGGATGAAGTTATTTTTGAATACGAAAATTGAAGATCCAAAACCAGCAACACCTGTAACTCCAGTGGTTGATCCAAAAGATGAAGAAACAGAAATTGCTGCTTACGGTCCACTTCCAAGCAAAGGCTCAGATTGACTACCACACAGGAAGAATTGGCTGCTCTCATCCACTATGGTATGAATACTCATACCAACCTGAGTGGGGAATGGTAGAGAAAATCCTCAGTACTTTCAATCCAACTAACCTTGATACAGACTCAGTGGATTAAGACTTTGAAGGATGCTGGATTCAAACGTACAATCATGGTTGTAAACACCATGACGGTTTTGTGATTTATCCATCTAAATATACAGACCATACGGTGGCTACAAGTCCATGGAAAAGATGGTAGGGGTGACCTTCTGAAGAAATCTCTAAATCAGCGACTAAGTATGACATGAATATGGGTGTTTACTTATCACCATGGGATGCAAACAATCCAAACTATCACGTGAATACTGAAAAAGAGTACAACGAATACTATCTCAACCAACTCATGGAAAATCCTTGGCAATCCCAAATACGGAAATAACGGTAAGTTTATCGAAGTATGGATGGACGGAGCGCGTAGTAGGGGCGCTCAAAAAGTGACCTACACCTTTGATAAGTGGTTCGAGTACATCAAGAAAGCTGAAGGATATCGTTATCTTCTCTGCTCAACGACAAGCGTCCGTTGGATTGGTAATGAACGTGGAATCGCTGGAGATCCAGTTTGGCATAAGGTCAAGAAAGCTAAAATCACTGACGATGTGAAGAATGAGCATCTCAACCTATGGAGATCCAGAAGGAGATATGTACTCAGTTGGTGAAGCAGACGTTTCTATCCGTTCAGGTTGGTTCTACCATGACAATCAACAACGCAAAAATCAATCAAAGATTTGATGGATATTTACTCAAGTCTGTTGGTCGTGGAACGCCACTTACCAATATTCCACCCAAATAAAGAAGGTAAATTCGCAGATGCAGACGTCGCTCGCTTGCAAGAATTCGAGCAACCTTGATCAAATGTATGCGACTGACTTCGCTAAAGGGTGCAACAGACCGCAAGCTCTACTCGTAAGAATCACTTGCTATCAAGCAAGCTCACCTAACAGATGGTAAGGATGATACGAGCTGGGCACTGCAGTGCTAAGACAGGTGAATTCACTGTTGATCTCGGTCAAAGAGGACGCTTTGATGTGGTTGAACTCAAAGAAGATATCGCTAAAGGTCAACGTATCTCGGCTTCAAGGTTGAAGTTGAGCTCAATGGACGTTGGGCACCATACGGTGAAGGGTCAACGTTGGTTATCGTCGCCTTATCCAAGGTCAACCAGTAGCTACATAAAAATCTGCGTGACCATTACTGGTGCACAAGCGACCAATCTTGACAAACTTCTGTTTATAAGACACCAAGCAGTATCGAGAAAAACAGATGGTTACCCTCTAGGACTAGATTACCATTCAAACACAACAGCTGATAAAGAAAAATACAACTTGGTATGACGAATCTGAAGGTATTCGCGGAACATCTATGTGGACTAACCAAAAAGATGCTAGTGTTACCTACCGTTTCAACGGAACTAAGGCTTATGTCGTATCTACAGTGGATCCAAAACCACGGTGAAATGTCAGTTTACGTGGATGGTCAAAAGGTTGCAGACGTGCAAACCAATACTGCAGCTCGTAAACGTCAGCTCAGATGGTTTATGAAACAGATGACTTGGCTCCAGGTGAACATACCATCAAACTCGTTAACAAGACTGGAAAAAGCTATTGCGACTGAAGGTATCTACACGCTCAACAATGCCGGCAAGGGTATGTTTGAGATGAAAGAAACAACTTATGAAGTTCAAAAGGTCAACCGGTTACTGTAACCATCAAGCGTGTTGGTGGAAGCAGAGCAGCAACAGTCCATGTTAACAGAACCAGGAACAGGGGTTCACTGGTAAAAGTTTACAAGGACACAACAGCTGACTTTGACTTTTCCAAGATGGTGAAAACTGAGAAACAATCACTGATTCCAACGATCGACTTTACAGAACAAGCTGATTCAATCTTTGACTTCAAAGTGAAAATGACTAGCGTTCTGACAATGCCTTCTTGGTTTTGCTTCAGAAGCCACTATTCGAGTGATGAAGGCGAATTGCTCCAAAAGACCAGACAAGCTAAGATGATCAGGCAACCTCAACTCGACTATAGTCCAGGGTTGGAACCATGAAACGAACTCAGCTGATCATACCAAAATACAGAATCATGGGCGTCATTTGGACGTTTTGGACAGAAGAGCAGAAGAAAAATACCAGTGTAACAGCCTACTTCTACGGAACAGGTCTTGAGATCAAAAGGATATGTGGATCCAGGACATGGTATCTACAAAGTAACGTTGACGGTAGAAAAGTCGAGTATCAAGATGGCTCTAGGTAATGCTTCTGAGTACAACGGTAAGAAGTACTCAGTGGTACAGCCACTACCCGTCAAGGTGGTCAGACTCTGTTCGTTTGACTGGACTCGAAGAAGGTTTGGCATGTTGTAACCTTTGCAATTGGATCCAAAAACGTAATGATACTACGAAATATTGGTATCCGTTGACCAGTTCATCACTCATGGTGAAGGTAGTTTTATACCAAAGCAGAGTTAATCCAAGCCATGAAGAACTGGAAGGATGAGTTGGTTAAGTTTGACCAGACAAGCTTGAAGAATACTCCAGAGGCACGTCAAGCCTTCAAGTCAAACTTGGATAAATTATCCGAGCAACTTTCAGCAAGTGGAAATCCAATGCACAAGAAGTTCTGAAGACAGCAGCAACTTTGCAAACGATCCTTGATAAGGAAGAAATACGGCACAGATGACACGCCAACACCAGAACAGCCAGAAGAACCAAACTATGACAAGGCTATGGCAAGTCTGACCGAAGCGATTGAAAGAAAAACAGCTGAGCTCGGTGATGACAAGAGCTAAGAAGTAGCAGGCATTAACAGAGCAAGCCTGACAGCCATCCAAGAAGGCCAAGACACAGGATGCAGTAGATAAGCCTTGCAAGCAGCTTGGGTACATCTATCAACAGCTCTTCAGAGCGACTCCGAAAAGAGGAGCCAGCTCCAGAAGAACCAGCGAAACCAGAGGAACCATCAAAAACCAGAAGAGTCTAAAAGTTGACACCATAAAGGCGATTGCAGATTTGTGACTGAAGCTGTCGAGAAAAAGCAACAGAACTTGCCGATGATGTAGCTGCTCAGGAAAAACTCGTTGAACTTGGGAACAAGCTCTTGCGGCTATCCAAGAAGCTAAGACTCAAGATGCTGTTGAAAAAGCCTTGCAAGACGCGTGAGCATCCATCAATAAGCTTCAAGTACACTCCAAAAGAGGAGCCAGCAAAACCAGAAGAACTCAAGTAGCCGGAGGAACCGGCAAAGACCAGAGGAGCCAAGCAAGCCAGAGGAACCTGCAAAGACCAGAAGAACCAACACAGCCAGAGGTACCAAGCAAAACCAGTAGAGCTCTAAGCTTGACTACGATAAAGCTATGGCAAGCTTGTCCGAGCCATTAAAAGTAAAACAGCTGAGTTGGTGATGACAAGGAAGCTAAGAAGAAACTAGTTGAACTAGCAGAACAAGCTCTTAGCTACTATTGAAGAAGCCAAAACTCAGGATGCAGTAGATAAGGCCTTGCAAGACGCTTTGACATCTATCAACAATATTCAGGCGACACCAAAAGAGGAACCAGCTCCAGAGGAGCCTGCAAGACCAGAGGATCCAAGTAAGCCAGAAGAACCTGCAAAACCAGAAGATCCAAGCTAAACCAGAAGATCCAAGTAAGCCATGAAGAGTCCAAGTAAGCCAGACATCTCAAGACCAGTGAGGATCCTACAAGACCAGAGGATCCAAGTCAAAGCCAGAAGATCCTGCAAGACCAGAGGATCCAAGTGTCGAGAAGATCCTGCAAGACCAAAGGATCCAGTGACATTGTCAAGAGGATCCCTGCAAGACCAGAGGATCCAAGTAAGCCAGAAGAACCTGCGAGACCAGAAGAGCCAAGCAAACCAGAAGAACCTGCAAGACCAGAGGAAGCAAACCAGAAGAACCTGCGAGACCAGAAGAACCAAGTAAGTCAGAAGAGGAAGTGAAACATTCAAATCTTCCAACTGAAGGTGTTAAAGAATTGAGTGTAACTCAACCAAGCCTAGAAGTAACGACAGAGCCAATTGCCTCAATACGATTCGTCGTGAAAATCCTCTCCACCTAAAGGTAAGGAACAAGTCGTTTCTGAAGGAAAAGACGGACAAGTAACGACCCATGTAGAAGTTGATGGTAGCAATCGTCGTTGTCAGGTAGAACGTGAGGAAGCTCAAGACCGCATCCTCGAAGTTGGTACGCAAGAAGGAACTGCTATGCCGATCAGAAGGTGTAATGAATTTGGACTTTAACCTCACCAAATCTAAAAAGTAGAGAAAGAACCAATCGCCTTCAAGACTGTTCGACGTGAGAATGCTGATGGCTAAAGGTAAGGAACAAGTCGTTTCTGAAGGAAAAGACGGTCAAGTGACGACTTATGTAGAAGTCGATGGTGGCAAACCGTAAGGTTCTTAAAGTAGAACGTGAGGAAGCTCAAGATCGCATTGTCGAAGTTGAGACCAAAGGAAGAAAAGCTCCATCAACTGATAGCAAGTTGAAGGTCTTGAAAGATTCTTCAACAAACTTGAAACTGATCGCTCTGAGAAGGGGACCTCAATGGAGGTTCTGTTCTAGAGGTCGATAAGGTTGCTAATCAGGTCTCTAGAAGGTCGACGTTTCGATGCTTTATCAAGTTCAATTGAAAGAATGAGAAAGGCGAACTCGTTCAACTGAAAGGTGCAGCCCTTGTTCAAGTTACTGTGGCGTCTGATGTAGCCAATGTCTATGCTATGAATGCAAATCAAGAATTGCAGGAAGTGAAGTTTGAACAGAAAGGTTCATCACTTGAATTTGTAGCTCCACATCTAGGTGTCTATGCGGTAGTGTCAAGGATGCACCTCAACCAAGTGCACCAGCAAATGTAGAAACTCCTGCACCACAACCCAATGGAGAAGATAAGCCTTTAGCAGAGGCTAAGGGAACTGTAGCAGATTCTGCAAGCAAACAGTTGCCAGCAACAGGAGAAGAAGTAAGTTCAGCTCTCTTGCCTGCCCTCACTCTTGTTTCAGGAATGATGCTATTCTTCTTCAAAAAGAGATGAAGGATTAGCAGAGACTAAATCAAAGAAAGTGTTTTTAAAACATTAAAAAAGGGAGTCCACTATGGACTCCTTTTGTTGATAAAGATATTTTTAAACAGAAAACCCTGAATGGTTTTCAATTTCAGGGTTTTCTATTTCTTGTGTTTCTACGATAACCATTCAGTCTATTATTCTCCCAATAGCTATTAAAGATTTTTTTCTTTACTGCGATCAATTTCTAGGAAATAAGCGTAGAGTAAATCAATGATAATCAGCATTGGAATCTGAGCAGAAATTCGTTGAATATAAGATGCTTGGTTTTGACTTTGCAACCAAAAATCGTTTCTGTAAATGCTTGAGTATCCTTATTCGGTGCACTTGTAAATAGAACTGTCTTAGCTCCCATATCCTGGGCATCTAATAGACTATCGATGATAGATGGTGTTGTTCCTGAGAGGGAAAAACCAAAGACCAAACATTTTTCATCAATGATACTAGTCGTCCAGGCAAAACCGTCTGGATCTGTTAAGGCTTCACAGACGACACCCTAATCTCATAAAACGAAGCTTCATCTCACGTGCCACCAAACCAGAGCTCCCAGTTCCGAAAAAATACACGCGTTCGGATTGGTCAATCATCTGAGCCACACGTTCCAGTTGCTCATCGTCAATCAACTCTTTGAGAAATTTCTCGCACATTTGCATAACTTCTAAGGACTCTCTGAGTCAAAGGATTCATATCCTGTTGAGGAGCAGAAAGAGTGTCTTTTTGTTGCTGGTATTTGAAGATGAACTCGATAGCCCTTAAAACCACATTTCTTGGCAAAACGAGTGAGTGCTGCCTGGGAAATATGAAGTTTTTGAGTGACTTGTTGAGAGGATAAGTCATCATTTATGGTATCTGCCTGTAGAAAATAGCGGGCAATTTCTTGCTCTAAATCGGTCATCTCTTCAAAGTGAAGGTCGATAATCGTAGAGATATCTTGCTTATTCATGGGACTCCTTTTTATAGCTATTTGCCAAAAATTACTTTGCAAATCTAACAAATAAAATAGCGCTTACCTTTCATTATATCATAGAAAATAATTTTTGGGCCAAAAAGGAAAAGTCTTTTCTTTTTCCATAATTTTCGGATTAAATTATGGTACAATGAAGAGTGTGATTTTGATTAGAAATGAGATTGATGTGTATGAGAAAATTCAATAGCCACTCGATACCGATACGGCTTAATTTGTTATTTGCAATCGTCATTTTGCTCTTTTTAGCAATTATTGGCCGTTTGCTTTATATGCAAGTTCTTCATAAGGATTTTTATGAAAACAAACTCGCTTCTGCTAGCCAAACTCGAGTAACCATGGGTTCCGCTCGTGGAGAAATCTATGATGCAACAGGAAAACCTTTAGTCCAAAACACCGTTAAACAAGTTGTTTCCTTTACACGAAGCAACAAGATGACTGCGGCTGATTTGAAGGATATTTCTAAAAAATTGTTGACCTATGTCACAGTCACTTCTCCAGAGTTGACGGACCGTCAAATGGCTGATTACTACTTGGCTGATGCTGAAGTTTATAAGAAGACAGTTGAAGCTCTTCCAAAAGATAAACGATATGATTCAGATGGCAATCAACCTTTCCGAATCTGAACTCTATAACAACGCTGCTGAGAGTATTACTTCCAGTCAATTAGACTACTCAGAGGATGAAAAGAAGGCAATCTATATCTTTAGTCAGCTCAATGCAGTAGAAAATTTTGCGACAGGAAATATTCAAACGGATCCTTTGAGCGATACACAGGTAGCTGTGATTGCTTCTGCATCTAAGGAATTACCAGGTATTTCCATCTCTACTCATGGGACCGAAAAGTCTTAGAAACCTCTTTCATCTATAGTTGGAAGTGTTTCGAGTGAAAAATCTGGTCTTCCAGCAGAAGAAGTGGACGCTTATTTGAAAAAGGCTACTCGCTCAATGACCGTGTCAGGGACTTCCTATCTTGAAAAACAATACGAAGAAGTCTTGCAAGGGAAAAGCGGACCGTCAAGGAAATCCATTTGGACAAGCACGGAGACATGGAAAGTGTAGAGAATATCGAAGAAGGTAGCAAGGGAAAAATATCAAATTAACCATTGATTTAGCCTTCCAAGATAGTGTAGACAGTCTCTTGAAGAGTTATTTCAACTCAGAACTTGCAAAATGGTGGAGCCAGATATTCTGAAGGTGTCTATGCAGTAGCCCTCAATCCCTAAGACAGGTGCTGTATTAGCCATGTCAGGAATGAAGCACAATGTAGAGACTGGAGAACTGACCACAGACTCACTCGGAACTGTCACCAATGTCTTTGTTCCAGGATCTGTCGTTAAGGCAGCAACCATCAGTTCAGGTTGGGAAAATGGGGTCTTGTCAGGAAATCAAACCTTGACAGATCAGCCAATCGTCTTCCAAGGTTCTGCCCCTATCAATTCCTGGTATACCCCTTATTATGGTTCTTTCCCAATTACAGCCGTTGAGGCCTTGGAATATTCATCCAATACCTACATGGTCCAAACTGCTCTCGGGATTATGGGACAAACTTATCAGCCTAATATGACAGTAGGAACCAATAATCTTGAGTCTGCCATGGGAAAACTACGTTCAACCTTTGGTGAATATGGTTTGGGAGTTTCTACAGGAATTGACCTACCAGATGAGTCAACAGGATTTATCCCTAAAGACTATGATTTGGCCAACTATCTAAATAATGCCTTCGGGCAGTTCGATAACTACACACCAATGCAGTTAGCTCAGTATGTAGCAACTATTGCCAATAATGGTGTCCGCTTAGCTCCTCATATCGTGGAAGGAGTCTACGACAACAATGAACAAGGTGGTTTGGGAGAACTCATTAAACAAACGGACAGCACAGAAATGAATAAGATCAATATTTCTGAGTCTGACATGTCTATCTTGCAACAAGGCTTTTACCAAGTATCGCACGGGACAAGTGCTCTCACGACAGGTCGTGCCTTTTCAAATGGGGCAGCAGTCTCTATCAGCGGAAAAACTGGTACAGCCGAAAGTTACGTCAATGGTGGTCAAAAAGCCAACAATACCAACGCTGTAGCCTATGCACCGACAGATAATCCGCAGATTGCGGTTGCGGTAGTATTCCCGCATAATACGAATCTAACTAATGGTGTCGGACCTTCGATTGCTCGCGACATTATCAATCTATACAACCAACACCATCCAATGAACTAGAAAGGAAGCCATGCTTTACCCAACACCCTATAGCTAAGCTGATTGACAGTTATTCTAAACTTCCAGGTATCGGGATTAAGACAGCTACCCGACTGGCCTTTTATACCATTGGGATGTCGGATGATGACGTCAATGAATTTGCAAAAAATCTCCTTGCAGCTAAGCGAGAATTGACCTATTGCTCTATTTGTGACGTTTGACAGATGAGGATCCTTGTTCTATCTGTACTGATCCCTAGCCGTGATCAGTCTACGATTCTGGTTCTGGAGGATAGCCGAGATGTCGCTGCCATGGAAAAATATCCAGGAATACCACGGACTTTACCATGTCTTTACATGGCTTTGATTTCCCTATGAATGGGATTAGCCCAGATGACATCAATCTCAAAAAGTCTCATGACTCGCCTCATGGATAGCGAAGTTTCAGAGGTCATCGTAGCCACCAATGCAACAGCAGATGGTGAGGCGACTTCATGTATATTCCTCGACTACTCAAACCCTGCAGGGATTAAGGTTACTCGTCTAGCAAGAGGTCTAGCAGTCGGAGCTGATATCGAATATGCAGATGAAGTAACGCCCTTTAAGAGCTATCGAAAATCGTACAGAACTCTAGTCTGTAAGGATATAGAACAGAGCAATTAGCTAGTAGATAAGACTTTTAAGAAATCAAGAGACTGGATTTATTTTAATCCAGTCTCTTTTGTGCTATTCAAGTTTAAAAAGTAGACAAAATGTGATATACTAAAGAGCAAGTATTCTAGTAGAAATAGGACAATCATATGAAACAAAACAATTATTCTATTATATGGTGGACGCAGTGCAGAGCGTAAGTGTCTGTATTGTCAGCTGAGAGTGTCATGCGTGCGGTCAACTATGATCGTTTCTGCAGTCAAAACCTTCTTTATCAGCCAGTCGGTGATTTCATCAAAACCCAAGAATTTACCCAAACTCTTGACAAGATGAACGTCTCATGACCAATGAAACGATTGATTGGGACAAGAAAATTGCTCCAAGTGCCATCTACGAAGAAGGAGCAGTTGTCTTTTCCAGTTCTTCATGGACCTATGGGAGAAGATGGTTCTGTTCAAGGTTTCCTAGAAGTCTTGAAAATGCCTTATGTCGGTTGTAACATCCTATCTTCAAGCCTTGCTATGGATAAAGATCACTACTAAAACGTGTCTTTGAATCTGCTGGGATTGCTCAAGTTCCTTACGTAGCGATTGTTGAAGGGGATGACTTGGCTTCTAAGATTGCAGAAGTTGAGGAAAAATTAACCTACCCAGTCTTTACCAAACCATCCAAATATGGGTTCTAGTGTTGGTATTTCAAGTCTGAAAACTAAAGAGGAACTCCATCAGCTTTCTAGAGCTTGCCTTCAATACGATAGCCGTGTCTTGCTAGAGCAAGGAGTCACTGCACGTGAAATCGAAGTTGGGTCTTTTAGGAAACTATGATGTCAAGAGCACGCTACCTGGTGAAGTTGTCAAAGATGTAGCCTTCTATGACTATGAAGCCAAATACATCGATAACAAGATTACCATGGATATTCCAGCTAAGATTAGTGATGATGTGAGTAGCAGTCATGCGTAAAAATGCAGAAGCTGCCTTCCGTGCTATTGGTGGACTTGGTCTCTCACGTTGTGATTTCTTCTATACAGATAAGGTGAAATTTTTCCTAAACGAGCTCAACACTATGCCAGGATTTACTCAATGGTCTATGTATCCCTACTTTGGGACAATATGGGTCTTCCTACCCAGAACTAATTGAGCGTTTGTTGACCTTTGCTAAGGAAAGCTTTTGATAAACGTGAAGCGCACCTCATTGTAAAGACAGACATAAGGGCGGGGAAGGACCTCTGCCCCTTTTAAAGGAGTAAACATGAAACTTACGATTCACGAAGTTGCGCGTGCTGTCGGTGCAAAAATGATGTGACAAGCTATGTGATAGTCCCACTAGTCAAGGCGGAGTTTGATAGTCGTTTGATTGGACCTGGGGATTTATTTGTGCCACTCAAGGGCGCGTGATGGTCATGACTTTATTGAGACAGCTTTTGAAAATGGTCGCTGCTGCTAACCTTGTCAGAGAAAGGAAGTAGCAGGTCATCCTTATATTTTTAGTAGAAGATGTCTTAACTGCCTTCCAAGCACTTGCGGCCTATTACCTTCAAAAGACAGGTGTCGATGTCTTTGCTGTTACAGGTTCAAATGGAAGACAACGACCAAGGATATGTTGGCCCATTTGCTTTCTAGCAAGCTACAAAAACCTACAAAAACGCAAGGGTAAACTACAATAACGAGATTGGACTGCCTATACAGTTCTTCATATGCCAGATGATACTGAAAAGTTGGTCTTGAAATGGGGACAGGATCACCTAGGAGATATCCATCTCTTGTCTGAACTAGCTCATCCAAAGACAGCTATTGTGACCTTGGTAGGAGAAGCTCATTTGGCCTTCTTTAAAGACCGTTCTGAAATTGCCAAAGGGAAATTACAAATCGCTGATGGGATGGAAAAGGGTGCCTTGCTTTTGCACCAGCTGATCCTATTGTAGAGGATTATCTACCTGCTGAGCAAAAAGTAGTTCGTTTTGGTCCAGGTGCAGAACTCGAAATTACAGAATTGATTGAGCGTAAGGATAGCTTAACCTTCAAGGCTAATTTCTTGAGCAAGCCCTTGACTTTGCCAGTAACTGGTAAGTACAATGCGACCAATGCCATGATTGCATCTTATGTTGCTTTGCAAGAAGGAGTGACTGAGGAGCAGATTGGTCAAGCCTTCCAAAATCTTGAATTGACCCGCAATCGTACCGAGTGGAAAAAAGCTGCCAATGGAGCAGATATCTTGTCAGATGTCTACAATGCTAACCCAACAGCCATGAAGTTGATTTTAGAGACTTTCTCTGCCATCCCAGCCAAATGAAGGTGGCAAGAAAATCGCAGTTCTGGCAGATATGAAAGAACTTGGAGACCAGTCTGTCCAACTCCACAATCAAATGATTTTTGAGCATTACACCTGATGCTCTTGATACTGTTATTTTTCACGGTGAAGATATTGCTGAATTGGCTCAATTAGCCAGTCAAATGTTCCCAATCGGTCATGTTTATTACTTTCAAGAAAACAGCTGATGAAGACCAGTTTGAAGCCATGGTCAAAGCAAGTCAAGGAGAGTCTTGGTGCAAATGACCAGATTTTGCTTAAAGGTTCCAACTCTATGAATCTAGCTAAACTAGTAGAAAGTTTAGAAAATGAGTGCAACTGATTTTTGCTAAAGCATCTACAGAGGATGTTAGCTATCACTGATACTGGTTTGACCTATACAAAGGATCCCCTTTTTGACCGTGAACGTTATGAGGATTTACGTCAGATTTTATGGAGCTTATTACAGGATCAAACAGAGCTCAATCAAGAGGAATTGACTGCAATTTTTAAAAGCAACAGGTAGCTATGCAACTCCTTGATGGATGTAAGCGGGCTTGGATTGTTCAAGACCAGAAGATTTGTTTGGTTAGAGGACAAGGAGAGGATACTTGGGCATTACCGGTGGCTTTTTGGAGAGGTAGGATATTCTCCCAAGGAAAAATATCCGAAAAGAAAGTTCAGGAAGAAACAGGATTTTTCTGCAGAAGTAGGCTCTTTATTGGCAGTTTTTGATACCAATCGCTTTCAACTTCAGAACAAACAGTATGCCAAGTTCGTTTTTGACTGTCAGTTATTGGATGGACGCTTTCAGGAAAAATCAAGAAGTTGCAGAACTTGGATTTTTGATATTTGAGAATCTCCTCCCTATCTGAAAAAACGAATAACCAAAAGAACAAATGGATATTCTATGGCAGGTTTATCAGGGTGAGCGAGAACAATATATTGATTAGAAGCTTTGCTTTATCTTAAGGCCGACTAGCTTCTTTTTGAACACAAAAACTATAAGAAATAAATGTAAGCTAGGCTCTATAGAGATGAGTAAGAGATGGCTTTATATGAAAATGAGGAAAATTATATGAATGTTTGGGATGCTTTATTTACCATCGCATCCGACGGAGCCACCCTCAATTTGACCTTCTTTGGTATGGAAGTCTATTTACTTTATTGGCATTGACTGTATTTCTTGCTTATCGTTATGGGTGATAGAAAGTTTGCCAGCGATTTTTCCAGATTTTACAGGCGACCCAGTTAATCGTACTCTACAGCTGGTATTGATCAATCAGTTCCCTGCTGTCAGAAAGCTTGCCTCTTTTATCATTGTCGTTTAGCAATGTTTGTAGTGCTTTTTGACCTCGGGTGTCTCTAGAGTCAAACAGTATTTTGCTGTACTTGGAACTCTTTGGGACGCTTGGCAGCCTTTTGTTTATCCAGTACCAGATCCCTATCCCTTCCCCCACATTGCTATCCTGTCCTTTATTTTTCGGACACCTAGCCCTCTTTGGAAATTCCTTGATTTATCTTTTGAAGGACTACGATGCTAGCTTATTGATTTCAAACGAACCCTAATCATCACATCTTCGCTTAATGCGCTGATCTTTGTGGTTAATCTAATGACGGGTGGAGATTATGGCTTTTCTGACAAAACCACCGTTGGTAGGAGATCATGGTCTTTTGGTCAATTATATTGTTGTAACTCTAGTTTCTGACTTGTGCCATTTACTTGGTCTCTAAAGCTTTTTCAGACCATGCTTGAGGAGAAGGGCGAAAGAAGATTACGAATCTGGCAGAAAATAAAAATATTTTTCCCAACCGCTTGACTTTTTTATCTGAGAATTTTGATATAATAGTAGGCGGTATTGTTTACCCCATTTGTAAGGCCCCGGAACCTTTTCAAATAACTCTGCGGACCGGAACATCCGCCCTGTAAACAAAAACGACATTCATATAGGAGAAATCATGAACAAAACTACATTCATGGCTAAAACCAGGCCAAGTAGAACGCAAATGGTACGTTGTTGACGCAACTGATGTACCTCTTGGACGCCTTTCAGCAGTTGTTGCTAGCGTGCTTCGCGGAAAAACAAACCAACATTTCACACCACACACTGATACAGGTGACTTCGTAATCGTTATCAATGCTGAAAAAGTTAAAATTGACTGGTAAAAAAGCTACTGATAAGATCTACTACACTCACTCAAACCACCCAGGTGGATTGAAACAAATCTCTGCTGGTGAACTTCGTTCTAAAAATGCAGTACGTTTGATCGAAAAATCAGTTAAAGGTATGCTTCCACACAATACTCTTGGACGCGCTCAAGGTATGAAATTGAAAGTATTCGTTGGAGCTGAGCACACTCACGCTGCACAACAACCAGAAGTTCTTGATATTTCAGGACTTATCTAGGGAAAGGAACAATAAAGTATGTCACAAGCACAATATGCAGGTACTGGACGTCGTAAAAACGCTGTTGCACGCGTTCGCCTTGTTCCAGGAACTGGTAAAATCACTGTTAACAAAAAAGATGTTGAAGAGTACATCCCACACGCTGACCTTCGTCTTGTAATCAACCAACCATTCGCAGTTACTTCAACTGCAGGGTTCATACGACGTTTTTCGTTAACGTTGTAGGGTGGTGGATACGCTGGTCAAGCAGGAGCTATCCGTCACGGTATCGCTCGTGCCCTTCTTCAAATAGACCCAGACTTCCGCGATTCATTGAAACGCGCAGGACTTCTTACACGTGACTCACGTAAAGTTGAACGTAAGAAACCAGGCTTGAAAAAAGCTCGTAAAGCATCACAATTTAGTAAACGTTAAAACTTATTTAAACTTATTGAAAGCATTTCGTATCAAAAATACGGGATGCTTTTTCTGTTCACCCCAAATTTTTTTGTAACTAGGTGATACTTGAAATTAATACAAATTTGGTTGTTTTTGATAAATCTAAGCAACACTAAATGATGAAGTGAAAGGGATGAATCTTTGATAGTATTCATTTATTGTGAAATATGATATATTTATTAATTAGATGGATGAATACTTCTAGAGTTAAATATAGTATAATAGGGACAGACTTTTTGGTTTATTTTTTTGTTTGTAGTCGGATTATGAAAGAATATCCAATATTATGCGATAAGATAGAATGTTACAAAAAAAGAAAGGGGATGCAATCCGATGAAGAAAGACAGATTAATTGTATTGACAGATGCTGTTCTAGCAATTATTATGACCATCTTGATTTTAGAGTTAGAAAAACCAACAACACCAAGTCTTGAAGCTTTTTGGGATTTACGGCAAAATTTCTTTTGCTTGTTTTTCTTTCCTTTTTCTGGTTGGGATCGTTATGGATGGCACTAAACACATTATGGGAAAAGGTTGAGAAAATTTCCTCAGAAATTATTTTGGTGGAATTTGTTTCTACTCTTGAGCAGCAGGAGTTCTCTTTTGGAGAATTTCATGCCATCCAAGATACCAGTCTGAATGATGTGGTGGACCGGATCTATATAAATGTCAAGGATTTACTGTTTCAGTCCTTGGGAGCTTTTAGCTAATATCCTGTCTGATATTAAGAAGGGACTGATTCAAGACAGTCATATCTGGTCTTTTCTTCCAGTCATTTTTCAAACAATATCAGTTGATAATCAGCTTAAATCAGATCTATCAGTTTGTCTATCTTTCTCTGATGGAGATCATGTCCCTATCTTCACTTTGATTATTGGAAAAAACGGCTCGGTCAGGAGCTAGTATGAATAAGGAGAACAAATGAAACGTTTAAAAAAATGTTATGGCATATTATGCAGGTTACGGGTTTTACTCGGTTTGCTCTGAGTTTTGTGACCTTTTGTTTTTGGGTCAGGAGGCGTGCTTTTCCTAGTTGAACCTGCTATCACAAATTACGGAGACGGTCTTTGGTATGCTTTTTGTGACTTCGACGACTGTCGGCACATGGGGATCTCCTAGCTGTGACCTTTGATTGGAAGGATTACCAGTGTCTTCTTGACGATTTATGGGCTCATATTTTTGGCTGTTTATCAGCTGTTATTTATTTAATTATTATACCAATTTAAATAAGGAAAGAGGAGAGGACAAATGACTGCCAATTATTCAACACGGGAATACCGTGAGAAATTATACGATGACCTTCATGTTCGATTGAGAGATACAGCGATTTTGATGTGTGCAATTTTTATTGCCTCTATCGGACTAAATATGAATTCAACAGCTGTCATTATAGGAGCCATGTTGATTTCACCTCTCATGACACCGATTGTTGGACTGGGGATTCGGTTTAGCTATTTTTGATACGCGTTTAATCAAGCAATCTCTAGAGGTTTTATTGACTCAAGTGTTGGTCAGTTTGCTTGTCTCGACTCTGTATTTCTGGATTTCTCCCTTGTCTTATGCAAGTAGCGAGTTGATTGCACGAACCTCTCCAACCATTTGGGATGTCCTCATTGCTATTGCTGGTGGGATTGCTGGTGTGATCGGTTCAAGGAAAAAAGAAGCAAACAATATCGTGCCAGGAGTAGCCATTGCTACAGCTCTGATGCCGCCTATCTGTACTGCTGGCTATGGTTTAGCTAATGGGAATGTACGATTTTTTTATTGGGGGCTCTCTATCTTTTCTTGATCAACTGTGTCTTTATCATGCTAGCCAACATTGTTGGAACAAGAATTTTGATGAGAAAAATCTCCTTTAACTTCATTTAAAGAGCTGAGCATTAAAAATGAGAATTGGCTTGATTTCTTTGATTGTATTGTTGATTCTTCCAGCTAGCTATTCGGCAGTTACTCTGACAATAGAACAAGCGCGCAAAAGAAGGGATCAAACAGTTTGTAGGAAAAGAGTTCGCCAATTATACGGTTATTAATCAAGTCTACAAGTCAAGTAACAATGAATTGGTCTTGACGGTTGTTGGAGATCCGATTTCAGAAGAAGAATTAGAAACACTCCACCAAAAACAAGCCTCTTACGGTATTCAATCTGTTCAATTGAAAGTGAATCAAGTTCAGAACTCGCCAACATTAGATAGTGAAGCGACCAAGGAATTTTATGAAAACATTGACAAGTATATTGATCAAAAAACTCTGAAAAAAAGATTCACAAAACGATCTCGTAAAAAGAAAATGAAGCAGACAAGGATTGAGGACAATGAACTGAATCGGTTTTTACGCCGTGTTTTTTTCTTGTATCTTCCTCTTTCTTACTTATAGCAGGTTGTTTTTGCTTGAATAAGAAATAAATTAGAAGTTCTATCATCTAAGAAAAATGATGAAAAAAATCATTTAACTAATGGTGTGAACGTTTAGTGTTTATCAGCTCCATTCTCTGTAATTTTGGGGGTAAAATCCACACCATTTAGATAAAATTAGTTGAATTTGATTGGAAAAACGCTTTTATAAAAAGCGGAGAAAAGTCTTGATATTACGCTGTTTTTTTAGTCCAACTGAAATTCATACTTTTCCAAAACCAGGTCTTAAGAAAGCTCGTAAAGCATCACAATTTAGTAAACGTTAATTCGAAAAAAATTACTATACTTACAAAGAGCACCTTTCGGGGTGTTCTTTTTGTTAAAAAAGTAAGAATTATCACAAAATTTTTCTTGAGTTATTTTTATCGACAACTTTTCTCAAATATATGAAATTCATTTGATATAGAAAAGGGCCTATATTTACAATACTTTTCAAAAGCATCTATTAGTTTGACAGTAATCAAAGGAGTGTTATAATAGAAAAAGATAGAAATGAGAGATTGAGTGTGGGGAAAAACTATTAGGTGTAGTTTCAATATTTCTACTAATGCTTTTTGCTTATATTTAATGCAAGTGAAAACAACAATAATACCTATGATAATGAATTTCTAACTCGTTAGCAAAAAGGGTTAGATAAACGTTGGGAGTTTGTTGCCAAAAAGGAGTATGATAAAGAATCACTAAAAAACTATAGAATCTGTGTGGATTATGAACTAAATGAACTTAAGAAATATAAAAATCGAGAGTTCGAAAATCCTGAGTTAAAGAAACTAGCTGACACCTATATTGATGTCCTTAAGAATGAAAAGGAAACGGCAATAAATCGAAAATACTTGGATAGAATCTTTAGAAACGAGTGGAACAAACTCCAACATAAACGTTATGAATTACTTTTAGATATTAATTCAATAAGTGAAATCCCTGTTCAAGATAAAAATAGTTTAAATGATATATTGAGGTCCGGTGAAGCTGTTAAAGAATTTAATAGAGTTTACGGAATATTAGTAGATACGTTTGATGCAAAAACTTTGTAGTTGAAGAGGTTGAAGATGGATCAGAAAAAGAGAAACGCTACGTGGGGAATTTTGAAAATACTACAGGCCATCGCATCAATTACATAGATATAAATATTTCTTTTTATGATGAAAATGATAAAATTTATTCTGGTTTTAAGTTTGAAACAAGATATTTATGGGAAAATGGAACTAAACAAAGCTTCGAATTCTCGATTCCAGATTCAGACAAGAGGTTCAAATATTTTTAAGGTTAATTTGGGTGAAAACAGTTTTAGGTATAAGTAGGCTTCTTTTGTTTTATTAGCATAAAAATAATATATTTTCAATAGGTCTTAAGAAAGCTCGTAAAGCATCACAATTTAGTAAACGTTAATTCGAGAGAATTACAATACTTACAAAGAGCACCTTTCGAGGTGTTCTTTTTTGTACTTTCTTACTAAATTGGTGCAATTGACACAGTTGTTGCGACTTTAGTCGCTTACAAATGTGGCTGCAACATGACAAAGTCGGTTGCCTCAAAAACGTTAATCAATACGATTGCACCAATCTTTCGAAACGCTTCATGGACCACACCATGGGGTGTTTTTCGATTAGTATACTGTAGATGAAGGATGAAGGCTATAACATTTGATTGTGGGATAGAGATTTCTTAGATAACAAATTTCAGATTGAGTTTAACTGAGCCTATAAATTGTCTAGGTTTAATTCTATAATTACTTGATAATACATTTATTATTTGATAGAATATGGATATTAAATTTTAAAAAGGAGATTGAAATGAAATCTTTGAAGCGTCTTTTTCTTAGGAGTTTTGTTGGCAGTTGCTGCGGTTTTTCTTGTGGCTTGTAACTCAAAAAGATAATGGAACCTATGTTTTGAACCCACAAAAGAGGAAATGAAACAAATTATACCGTCTGAGCTCCAATCTTTAGTTGGTGATAATTATAAAGTTTCTATTTCTATCACTATCAATGATGATAAAGGGGAGATGAAAAATTGACTCAGATTTAGCTGGGAAAAAGTCTAATCAAGTGGTTGATTTAAAAGTAGATCAAAAAGCAAAAAAACTCTTGTAGCGGAAGCTAATCAAGAAAAACCGAAATTACTTATGAAGTGTCTGGAGATGTGTTAACTTTTTAAGGATGTTAAAAACTCTTCACTTAAGGATAAAGATAAGGATGTGTTTAGTAATTACATGAAGATTGCTAAATTTAAAAAAAGTTAAATAAGCTATAAGGTAGGATTTAGTCCTACCTTTTTGATAATAGATAATTACATTTAGTAAAGCTCGATTTTCCCACTAGACATTCGTCTACTTTTTTTATATAATAAAACTAAACCAAAATGGTTGAGTTTTTAAAAATATGAAGTCAATCTACTATGAAAACACCACACTAGGAGGTAAATCATGTACCAACCAGAAAAAAACTTAAGGCTCGGAGAAAAGAGCTAAAACTAACACAGAAAAGAAATTGCGGAGAATCTTGGGATTAGTTTTCAGGCTTATTCAGCTTGGGAGCGTGGAGTCAAGGAGCCTTCTAAAGAAAAAGTTAAACAGCTAGAAGAGATTTTAAAAGTACCAAAAGGCTATTTTACTCAAATCGAAATTGTCCGCCTCTATAATAGCCTCTCTAATCAAGGGAAAGAAAAGGTGATAGTCTATGCTCGCAATCTGGCTCAAGAAGAACAAGCCAAGAAGGTGACTGCTATTTCAGAAAAAAACTTTTTCGAGTATCATGTCTACGAACGCATGTCGGCTGGTATCGGAGCTTCAGTTTATGATGATCGAAACTTTGACACGGTTTACTTTAATGAGGAACTAGCTCACGATTTTGCTTCCTGGGTATCAGGAGATTCTATGGAACCCAAATATCAAAATGGTTCCGTGGCTCTGATTCGAGAGACCGGATTTGATTATGACGGGGCAGTCTATGCAGTAGTTTGCAATAACCAGACTTATATCAAACGGGTCTATCGAGAAGAAGATGGTCTGCGTTTGGTCTCCATCAATCCTAAATATAAGGATATTCACATTTCTTACGAAGAAGATCCGCGGATTGTGGGTATTATCGTGGGCAATTTCGTACCCATGGAGGGATAGTCTATGGGCTACTTTGATTATTCCAGAGAGCCCAAAAGTGATATTGCCTTTGTCGATATGAAGTCCTTTTATGCTAGCGTTGAGTGTGTAGAAAGAGGACTCCATCCCCTCAAAACCTCCCTTTGTGTTATGAGTCGAGCGGATAATTCTGTTGGGCTTATTCTTGCTTCCTCGCCTATGTTTAAAAAGGTTTTTGGGAAAGCAAATGTAGGTCGTGCTTATGACCTGCCTTTTGATATCAAGACGCGTAAATTTTCCTACTACAATGCCAAGAAACAAGGCTTACGGACAGACCCGGCCTATGTGTGAGATTTATCGAAGATTGGGCTCGGGTGACCGTCATTGTCCCTCCTCGGATGGATAAGTATATCGCAGTCAATCTAGAAATTCAGCGCATTTTCCAGAATTATGGCAGTCCAGATGATATTCATCCCTACTCTATTGACGAAGGTTTTATCGATTTGACTAGTTCGCTCAATTATTTTGTCCCAGACCAGCAGATTTCTCGCAAAGATAAGCTGGATATGCTTTCGGCTCGTATCCAGAGGGATATCTGGCGGCAGACAGGGATTTACTCGACGGTCGGCATGTCTAATGCCAATCCTCTGCTTGCTAAGTTGGCCTTGGATAATGAAGCCATGCACACACCGACTATGCGAGCCAATTGGTCTTACCAGGACGTGGAAGATAAGGTCTGGTCCATTTCAAAGATGACCGACTTTTTGGGGGATTGGGCATCGGATGGAGAAGCGCTTGAATAGCTTTGAAAATCTATTCGATTAAGGAATTAGCCAATAGCAATCCGGATTTCCTGAAGAAAGAACTTGGGCAAGCTGGACTTCGCTTGTGGTTTCATGCTAATGGAATTGATGAGAGTAATGTTCACAAGCCCTATAAAGCCAAATCTCACGGCTTAGGCAATTCGCAAATTTTACCGAGAGACTATGTCAAACAGCGAGATATCGAAATTATCCTCCGAGAGATGGCTGAACAGGTGGCTATCAGGCTTCGACGGGCCAGAAAGAAGACGACGGTGGTCTCTATCCATCTTGGTTTTTCTAAGCAGAAACAAAAACGCTCCATCCATACCCAGATGAAGGTTGAACCTACCAACAGCACCAGTCTTTTAGTCAGCTATGTATTGAAATTATTCCATAGCAAATACACTTCTGGGGCTGTCAGGAGTGTTGCTGTTAGTTATTCAGGATTTGTGGACGAATCCTTTGGTTTGATTTCCCTTTTTGATGATGTGGACAAAGTAGAAAAAGAAGAAAGGCTCCAGACCGCCATTGACTCTATTCGAGAACAATTCGGCTTTACTTCCCTTTTGAAGGCGACTGCCTTAGAGGATGCATCGAGAAGTATTGCCAGAAGTAAGCTCATCGGAGGGCACTCTGCTGGAGGATTAGATGGACTAAAATGATTGATCGCTCTTATTTGCCCTTTCAATCCGCAAGGGACTATCAGGATCCAGGTATGCAGAAGTGGATGGGCTTTTTCCTGTCAGAACATACGACGTCACTCAGTGCAGAAAAAAATCGTGTCGATTTATCGACAGATTTGAATCCAGTTGAGAAGTTGTTGCTACTTTCACAACTATACGTTGGGCGACTAAAAGGCTCTTTTGTGGTCAAGGAGAAAAATCATAAAAGCACGATAATCGGTGAAGTAAGAGAATTATCTCCTCAAGAAGTCTCTGTTAAAACGGATGAGGGCTATAGACTGATAGGAGTCCAAGACATTCTCGCAATCCAACTTTGTCAGGAGGAAGTTTATGACTAGAAAAGAGCTATATGAAAACAAGCTACAGATGAATTACTTCTCAGATGATTACATCCGCTTTGAAGAAGATTTCCAAAAATACTCTGCCATGAATGTACCCCTGACTTTTCTGATTGACGACATCCTACGCACCATGGCCATCAACCAAAAGGACTACTTTGTCTTAAACAAGGAGAATGCCAAGGACAGAAGAGAACATCGGTTTTATTTTAGGGTGAAGATGAAGAAGGATTGTCCACGTACTCGAACCTATACCTATCTCGGACTGAAACAAAACTGCCCGTAGATTGCATAGGAAATACCGAAACATTAGTAAACATGGTATAATGAAGGAAATTCATGAAGTATTGCCTGTGAACAGGAGAAAAACTTCGAGGAGGTGGCTTATGCTAGGAGCAGTTATTGGAGATATTATTGGTTCTCGATTTGAGGCGAACAATCATAAGAGTAAAGAGTTTGATTTGTTCACTCAGGATTCTTGTCCGACCGACGATAGTATCATGACATTGGCGATTGCCAAAGCCTTATTGGCTAGTAGGGAAGACTGGAGCCAACTCTCGAAAAATGCAGTGAAATACATGCAAGAGATAGGGAGACAATATCCAAATTGTGGCTATGGCGGTCATTTTTTCTACTGGATCTTTTCAGATGATCCTCAACCCTATGGGAGTTATGGGAATGGATCCGCCATGAGAATCAGCCCTGTCGGTTTTGCGGCAGATAGCATAGAGCAGGCGAAGGCTTTGTCCCAAGCAGTGACAGAAGTGAGCCATGACCATCCTGAGGGACTAAAAGGTGCAGAAGCAGTTGCAGTAGCTATCTTCTTGGCTAGAACTGGCTCTAGTCGCCATGAAATCAAAGATTACATCGATAAAAATTACTATCCGATGGACTTTACCTTGGGCCAAATCCGTGAGGATTATAGCTTTGATGTAACTTGCCAAGGTTCAGTTCCTCAGGCCTTCCAAGCCTTTTTCGAATCGCAAGATTTTGAAGATGCTATCAGAAACGCTATTTCCATCGGAGGAGATAGCGATACTATCGCTGCTATCTGTGGAGGTCTTGCGGAAGCCTACTATGGAATTCCTGCTCCGATCAGAGATCAAGCTATGACCTATTTGGATGATCATTTAGTAGAGATAGTGGAAACTTTTGAAAGCACCTATTCCTTCCGACCTAATAAATAATAGGCTGCGAGGAGTGAGAACAGATAAACTGTGATGTCTGGTGTTAGATAGGGCATGGATATAAGTTGATTAGCTATATTTCTAAGCCATTCGAGAGCTATTTCTTGAATGGTCTTTTGTTTGCTCTTTAAAAGTAATTGAGCTATACCAATTTTTATTGTTGACAAGATAAAAAAACAAGTATATACTGTTTTTGCTGATTCTTCAAAGCGAGAATTAGACTATACCAATTTTAAGGAGAAAAGCACAGTCTATCTGTGTCGTATATACTATGTGTGGAATTGTTGGTGTTGTTGGAAACACAAATGCAACTGATATTTTGATTCAAGGGCTTGAAAAGCTCGAATACCGTGGTTATGATTCTGCGGGAATTTTTGTTCTAGGTGGTGCTGAAAGCCATTTGGTGAAAGCAGTTGGTCGTATCGCAGAATTGTCTGCTAAGACAGCTGACGTTGAGGGGACAACTGGTATCGGACATACTCGTTGGGCGACTCACGGAAAACCAACAGAAGATAACGCTCACCCACATCGCTCTGAGACAGGACGTTTTGTCTTGGTGCACAATGGGGTGATTGAAAACTATCTCGAAATCAAAGAAGAATACCTGACAGGTCACCACTTCAAAGGACAAACAGATACAGAAATCGCCGTCCACTTGATTGGGAAATTTGTGGAAGAAGACGGCTTGTCAGTACTTGAAGCCTTCAAAAAAGCTCTTCATATCATTCGTGGTTCATATGCCTTTGCCTTGATCGACTCTAAAAATCCAGATGTCATCTACGTGGCAAAAAACAAATCACCACTTTTGATTGGTCTTGGAGAAGGCTATAACATGGTCTGCTCAGACGCCATGGCCATGATTCGTGAGACCAACCAATACATGGAAATCCATGACCAAGAGTTGGTTATCGTAAAAGCTGATAGCGTTGAAGTGCAAGACTATGATGGCAATAGCCGTGAGCGTGCTAGCTATACAGCTGAGCTTGACTTGTCAGATATCGGTAAGGGAACTTATCCTTACTACATGCTCAAGGAAATCGATGAGCAACCAACAGTGATGCGTAAGCTCATCCAAGCCTACACAGATGAGGCTGGCCAAGTAGTGGTAGATCCAGCTATCATCAAAGCTGTTCAAGACGCTGACCGCATCTACATCCTTGCTGCTGGAACTTCTTACCATGCAGGATTTGCTTCTAAGAAGATGTTGGAAGAATTGACTGATACACCCGTTGAACTTGGTATTTCATCTGAGTGGGGATATGGTATGCCACTTCTCAGCCAGAAACCACTCTTCATCTTTATCAGTCAATCTGGTGAAACAGCTGATAGCCGTCAGGTTTTGGTGAAGGCCAATGAAATGGGAATCCCAAGCTTAACAGTTACAAACGTGCCAGGGTCAACTCTTTCTCGTGAAGCCAACCATACTATGTTGCTTCATGCAGGTCCTGAAATTACAGTTGCTTCAACCAAAAGCTTATACAGCCCAAATCGCAGCCCTTGCCTTCCTCGCAAAAGCAGTTGGTGAAGCAAATGGCAATGAAAAAGCAAAAGCCTTTGACCTGGTTCATGAGTTGTCTATCGTAGCCCAGTCTATCGAATCAACTCTTTCAGAGAAAGAATTGATTGATGCCAAGGTTCGTGACCTTCTTGAAACAACACGCAACGCCTTTTATATCGGACGTGGTCAAGATTACTATGTAGCCATGGAAGCCAGTCTCAAACTCAAAGAGATTTCTTACATCCAGTGTGAAGGTTTTGCGGCTGGGGAGCTCAAGCACGGAACCATTGCCTTGATTGAAGATGGAACACCTGTTTTGGCCCTCTTGTCAGACCCAGTCCTTGCCAACCACACTCGTGGGAATATCCAAGAAGTCGCAGCCCGTGGCGCTAAGGTCCTTACTATCGCAGAAGAAAATGTTGCCAAAGATACAGACGATATCGTTCTTACGACTGTACACCCTTACCTCTCACCAATCTCAATGGTCGTACCAACGCAATTGATTGCTTACTTTGTAACCCTCCACCGTGGACTCGATGTGGACAAACCACGTAACCTTGCTAAATCAGTGACAGTAGAGTAACAAATAGTCTAGTTTGCACTGGTCACAAAAGTTAGATAATGAAAAAGGATTTAGTTCTGTATCGTACAGAACTAAATCCTTTTCATTTATCCGAACTCCATGCATATACAAATTATTTAAGTGACTTAAGTATCTTATTATCACCTTAAAACACTTCCAAAAGTACTACTGAATAATGTTATGATATTCTTGTTCATACGTTGCCCTCGAATACTCTACAAGTCTGACTTTTCGAATCCCTCAAAAATGATGCTGAAAGGATGTGGCTGTTTCTAGTTTTAAAAAAACTATAGAATAGCATAACCTCGTGATTCCTAGCCATTAAGAAAATTCAATCTAGTCATATAGTTAAGTTTTAGGAAGGAATGGCAGAGTACTCGGGAGTTTACACTAGATTGATACTGTTAGACGATAAACCAGATACCTAATCAATCATATATGGAAAAACCCAAAATGTTAGAATAAAACTCTCTAACTTTTGGGTACAGTTTTTCGATTATCCAAGATAGCGTTGTAAAAATTCTCTTGTACGTTCTTCTTTAGGGATTTAGTAAATAGATCTTCAGGTTTGCCTTCTTCTGCAATGACACCTTTATCCATAAAGATGACGCGGTGTGATACATCGCGAGCAAATTCCATTTCATGGGTTACGACGATCATGGTCAAACCTTCCTGAGCTAGTTCTTGCATGATTTTGAGAACTTCACCGACCATTTCAGGGTCAAGGGCTGATGTAGGCTCATCAAAGAGAATGGCATCAGGGATTCATAGAAAGTGCACGAGCAATAGCTACACGTTGCTTTTTGACCACCAGAAAGTTGTTTAGGTTTTGGCTTGCCAGTAACGTTCTCCCATGCCGACTTTTTCAAGGTTCTCTTTAGCAACTTTCTCTGCTTCTGAGCGTTCACGTTTGAGTACAGTTGTTTGGGCAACGATTGTATTTTCGAGCACGTTGAGATTTTCAAAAAGGTTAAAGGACTGGAAGACCATTCCTAGTTTTTCGCGATAGTGAGTGAGGTTATATCCTTTTTCGAGGACGTTTTTCACCGTGATAAAGGATTTTCACCTTCAGTTGGGTGTTTCAAGTAAGATTGATAGAACGTAGGAAGGTTGATTTACCACTACCGGAACTTCCAATGATAGAAATAACTTCTCCTTTATGAATAGTGAGTGAGATGTCTTTTAGGACCTCGTTTTGTCCATAGGATTTTTTGAGGTGTTTGATTTCAAGAATGGGTTGATTCATTATTTCAAATCCTCCGTTTGCATTTGGTTAGCTCCTGTTGTGTAGGTATCCATATCCATCCGTTTTTCGATATAGCGTAGGATACGCGTTACTGTAAAGGTGAGGACAAAGTAGATAACTGCGATAATAGTAAAGGTTTGGAAGTACTGGTAAGTCTGTGTTGCTACTGTATTTCCTGAGAAGTAAAGTTCTACAACAGAGATAACGTTCAATACAGAAGTATCCTTGATGTTGATGACGAACTCATTACCAGTTGCAGGTAGGATATTTCGAACTACTTGAGGTAAAACAATCTTACGCATGGTTTGATTATGAGTCATACCAAGTGCAGTAGCTGCTTCAAATTGTCCCTTGTCAACAGCCAGGATACCACCACGAACGATTTCGGTCATGTAGGCACCGGTATTGATAGAAACGATAAAGATAGCAGCGAGAGTACGGTCTAGGTTGATTCCGAAAGCCTGGGCAGTTCCATAGTAGATAACCATAGATTGTACAATCATAGGAGTTCCACGGAAAATTTCAATATAGATATTGAGAATCCAACCAACTATATTTTGAATGACGTAGATAAATTGATTTTCAGATTGAGGCGCAGTACGGAAAACACCGATAGCAAGACCAATAACGAGACCGACGATAGTACCGATAATTGAAATAAGAAGGGTAATGCCAGCACCACGCAAGAGTTGTTGCCAGTTTTCAGTTAGAATTTTAGCAACTTGGCTAAAGAAATTACTGCTGTTTTCTTCAGTAGTTGTAGCTTCTACAGGTTGCTCTTTAATCATACGATCCATTAGGGCAACTTGTTCATCTTTAGAGATGGTTTCGATGCTAGCATTGATTTGGCTGATACGTTCGTCATCTTTACGAAGACCGATAGCGATAGAGTATCTTCTTCACCCAGTTTTAAAAACCAGGTTCAGGCTGAATCATTTTGAACTTAGCGTTTGCTGACTCGGCAGTTAAGGCCTCTGGTCGTTCAGAAACATAGGCATCAATGACACCAGCTTCAAGAGCTTGACGCATTTGTGCGAAATCACCCATGGCAGTTTCTTTTTTAGCGCCTGGAATTTGAGAAATCAAGTCATAAAGGTAAACACCTTGTTGAGAAGTGATTTTTGCATCTTTAAAATCATCTAGTGTTTTGGCGTTTGCATAGGCAGAATCTTTTTTGACTAAAAGTACTGGTTCACTGGTATAGTAACTGCTTGAGAAGGCAATTTCTTGCTTACGTTCAGCGGTTGGGACTCATACCTGCAATAATCATATCGATTTTTGCCAGAGGTCAGAGCTGGAACAAGTCCTTCCCATTTTGTTTTTTTACAATGAGTGGTTCTTTACCCAGATCTTTAGCGATTTTTTTGCAATTTGAACATCGTAACCGTTAGCATATTGGTTTGTTCCATCAATCTTGACAGCGCCGTTACTGTCGTCATCTTGAGTCCAGTTAAAGGGTGCGTAAGCTGCTTCCATTCCGATGCGTAAATATTCATCGGCTTGGACCTGGCTAACTAGTCCTAGAGTAAGGGCTAAGCTAGCAAGGATAGATAAGCATAATTTTTTCATGTTTTCTCCTATTTCTAGTCTAAAAATGGCTCCCTCTATTGTATCTAAAAATGGTGAGATTTTCAATACAAGTAAACCTTAAGTTCTAAAAAATGATATAATAGTGAAAAAACATGAAAGGGAATGTAAAATGAAAAAGAGATGGCTTCTTGCTCTGGTATTTACCTGTTTGCTATTTGTGCCTCGTCTAGTTTTTGCAGTAGACTTCGATATTCTATCCTATAAGGGTGATTTGAATATTCATGCAGATAATACAGCGGTTTTCAAAGAAACAATCACCTACCACTTTAAAGATGATTTTAATGGTCAATTGATTGGACTCGGAAAAGCAGGGAAAATGCCGAAGGGATTTGAAATTGATGACGATCCAACTGTTTTAGTATCCAAAAATGGCCAGATTGTTCAAGACGTCCTCTCATATACTAAGGAAGAAGAGGATGGCTACAAGGTCACCATTTTTAATCCGGGAAACGCAGGAGATACTGTTCGTGTGACTGTTACTTGGCAACTTAAAAACCTTCTTTTCTTATATCAGGATATTGCTGAGCTGAATTGGCAACCACTGACAGATAGTTCAGGGGATATCAAAGATTTAGAATTTCGAGTAACTTCAGATAGTCCAGCAGAGAAACTCTTTTTCCATACTGGTAAACTCCTCAATGAGGGAAAAGATCGAAAAAGTCAATGATATCTACTGGGTTAAGATGAAAGGATCTTCCTAAAAAAACGTCAAAGTTGAACTACATGCCTATTGGCCGAGAGAAGCTTTCTCGAGTGCTCCAAGTCAGGGTCTGAAATGAAAGATAAATTAAGCAACTTCAAAAGAATTGAAGTAAAAATAAAAAGCCAATAAAGTGCAGGCAAACGTCATGATAAAATGGATTTTTCCAACTTTCTTTATAGCTTTTATTGCTACTTACTATCATGTATTATCGAGCATTTCGTAAACAGATAAGACTCTCAAAAAGGTATATCCAAAGAATCATCGACTCTACAGAACCTCCAATGGACTTACCTCCAATGGTTTTGGCAGAAGCAATTTATTCAACCTCCTTAGAGGAAGTTAGTCCCCTAAATAAGCATAAGTTTGGTAAGTTCACCTTTGAACAACTAATCCAGGCAACCTTGTTAGACTTTAGTCGATCGCGGGCATTTATCCATTTTTTTCAGGGTGAAGAGGAACCGTGGATAAAAATTAATAGTGAAAAAGGTTTGTCTAATTTTGAGAAGGAGTGCCTGCGGATGACTCTTTCTACAAATAAAGAATTGGCTCTTTCAGACCTTTTCCCTGAATATCAAGTTTCTTCTGGTTTGTTCCATGGAGCTAAGGAAGCTGATGAGAAGCATATTCGAGAATTCGGCATGCACCTCAAGCGTTCCTTTGAGAGACGACTTGAACGCATGCAAAGTTGTGTTCGAGACAAGGTAAAAAAATTTTACGAATTCAAGTTATTATCGCCCTTTAACGGAAAAAGAAAATAATCTTGTGAAAAAAATGAAAGTCTGTTCGGTTGTAACAGGTGTTGTCGGACTGATCATTTTCTACTATAGCTTTCGAACTCATGGCTATTTCTCGCTTCCTTTACTTTTCATTAGGTTTTAATTGGTTTTACTAGCGAGTGCTTTTGATTCATTTTGTAACTAGAGGGACCTTCTCGTGATGGAGTCTTAAATGAAGAAGGGGCAGAAGTTGTTTATCTCTGGACAAGTTTTGAAAAATATGCTTCGGGATATTGCCCATTTAGATAAGGCTGAACTAGAGAGCATTGTTGTTTGGAATCGCCTTTTTGGTCTATGCAACTCTCTATGGATATGCTAAGAAGGTGAATAAAAATCATGAAACTTCACAATATTCAACTTGAAAATGCTGCTATGAATCTTTATGTATCTTGTGGGTGGGATAAACAATTTCACACATCTGCTACTCAAATCAATCTGTACACCTCAGTCGCAAATACAGCAAGTACTTTTTCTGTATCATCCGGAAGCGGTAGCTCTGGTGGTGGTTTCTCAGGCGGTGGCGGTGGTGGAAGTGTTGGTGCTTTCTAAAGAAAAACTCAAACACATCCTTTAAAAAGTATGATATAATGGAGGATAGAAAAAAAGGAGTAATCTATGTATTTTTTTGAAATTTTAAAAATCAATCTTTTTTTGGGTATTGTTGAAGGAATTACGGAATGGTTGCCGATTTCAAGTACTGGTCACTTGATTTTAGCAGAAGAGTTTATCCAGTATAAAGATCAAAATGAAAGCCTTTCATGTCTATGTTTAACGTAGTCATTCAACTGGGTGCTATCTTAGCCGTTATGGTTATCTACTTTTAACAAAGCTGAATCCCTTTCAAACCAGGTAAGGATAAAGTTCAAGTTCGTAGAACTTGGCAATTATGGTCCAAAAGTATTTGTTGCGACCTTCCTCTTCTTCTAGTCTTTAAGTTTGATGATTGGTTTGATACTCACTTTCCATAATATGGTTTCAGTAGCCATCATGTTGATTGTTTATGGGGTTGCCTTTATCTATCTTGAAAAAAACGTAACAAAGCGCAAGCGATTGAGCCAACAGTTACTGAGTTAGACAAATTACCTTATAAAACAGCCCTCTATATTGGACTTTTTCCAAGTCTTGGCCCTTTTACCAGGGAACTAGTCGTTCAGGTGCCACTATCGTTGGTGGTTTGTTAAATGGAACTAGTCGTTCAGTGGTAACAGAATTTACCTTCTATCTAGGAATTCCAGTTATGTTTGGAGCTAGCGCTTTGAAGATTTTTTTAAATTCATCAAGGCTGGAGAAGTCTTGAGTTTTGGTCAATTCTTCTTGCTCTTGGTAGCCATGGTAGTAGCTTTTGCAGTCAGCATGGTTGCTATTCGTTTCTTGACCAGCTATGTCAAAAAACACGACTTTACAGTGTTTGGTAAATACCGTATTGTCCTTGGTAGTGTCTTACTACTTTATAGCTTTGTTCGATTATTTGTATAAGAAAAAAACCTTGAAGGAATTTTCCTTCAAGGTTTTTTTAAAAATCCAGTCACTAGTGACTCCCAATAAAGCGGACTCCCTTGTCTTTATCACTCAGTGTTTCGTAGAGTTGGATAATGCTTTGTGCAATTTCTTCAGAGTCTTGTGTTTGTTGGCTCAGTGTTTTTCGTTTTGTCAAAGTAGAAAAGTCAGCATAGCGGATTTTCAAAATGACGATTTTACCACTTTTTTCATGTTTTTGAAGACTAAGGGCCACTTTTTCCGAAAGGAGAGTTAGCTCTTTTTTGATATCTTCATCCAGACTTAAAATCTTACTGTAAGTTTTTTCTTTACCAATAGACTTACGGATACGATTTGATTTAACGGGAGAATTATCAATACCTCGAGCTTTACGATAAAGGTCAAAACCGAGTCGTCCGAAACGATCAATGAGAGTGATTTCAGAAATCTCTAAAAGATCAGTACCCGTAAATACACCCATTTGATGAAGTTTTTCAACTGTTTTCTTTCCCACACCATGGAATTTAGCGACATCCATTTGTTTGAGAAAAATTTTCAGCTTCATCAGGAAGAATGACTGTCAAACCACGAGGTTTTTGATAGTCACTTGCCATTTTAGCTAAAAATTTATTGTATGATACACCAGCAGAAGCGGTTAGATGTAATTCATTCCAGATATCCTGCTGAATTAATCGAGCAATTTTAACAGCAGACTTTGATACCAAGCTTGTTTTTCAGTCACATCTAGATAAGCTTCGTCGATACTCATGGGTTCAATTTTATCCGTATATCGTTTGAAAAAAATAGCTCGAATCTGTTGGCCAACAGTAGTATATTTTTTTCGTAGTTTCCCAGAAATGAAAAACAGCTTGAGGACAGCGTTCATAAGCCTCTTTGGAACTCATAGCTGAGTGAATGCCGAATGCTCTCGCTTCATAACTACAGGTTGAAACAACTCCGCGACCTCCTGTTTTTCCTAGGGTCGCTACCAATAATAACAGGGTTTCCCTTTTAAGTTTGGGATTGTCACGAATTTCTACAGCAGCAAAAAAAGGCATCCATGTCAATATGGATGATTTTACGAGATAAATCATTCATCAGTGGAAATATCAGCATGTAAATGACCTTTCTTTGATAGATTTTACTAGCTATATTATAACCTTTTTCTGAAAAAAATAGAAAATAGCTAAATTATTTTTCAAAAACTATAATACAGTTATGCGAAAAAACAACAACTGTATTATAAAAAGAAAGTGTTAAAAAGAGTGATTTCACTTGTTGAAATCGTTTACTGTGTGGTATACTGAATACATGAATGTAACAGATGACTGTTACTAGAAAGATAAAAGAGGACATTAACATGGTTGTTAAGACAGTTGTTGAAGCACAGGACATTTTTGACAAAGCCTGGGAAGGCTTTAAAGGTGTTGACTGGAAAGAAAAAGCAAGTGTATCACGCTTTGTACAAGCTAACTACACACCTTATGATGGAGATGAAAGCTTCCTTGCAGGACCAACAGAGCGTTCACTTCACATCAAAAAAATCGTAGAAGAAACTAAAGCACACTACGAAGAAACTCGTTTCCCAATGGACACTCGTCCAACTTCTATTGCTGATATTCCTGCTGGATTTATCGACAAAGAAAACGAATTGATTTATGGTATCCAAAACGATGAACTCTTCAAATTGAACTTCATGCCAAAAGGTGGTATCCGTATGGCTGAAACTACTTTGAAAGAAAATGGATACGAACCAGATCCAGCTGTTCACGAAATTTTCACTAAATACGTAACAACTGTTAACGATGGTATCTTCCGTGCTTACACTTCAAACATCCGTCGTGCTCGTCACGCTCACACTGTAACTGGTCTTCCAGATGCATACTCACGTGGACGTATCATCGGTGTTTACGCACGTCTTGCTCTTTACGGTGCAGACTACTTGATGCAAGAAAAAAAGTTAACGACTGGAACTCAATCGAAAGAAATCGATGAAGAAACAATCCGTCTTCGTGAAGAAATCAACCTTCAATATCAAGCATTGCAACAAGTTGTACGCTTGGGTGATCTTTACGGAGTTGATGTTCGCAAACCAGCGATGAACGTTAAAGAAGCTATCCAATGGGTAAACATTGCCTTCATGGCTGTCTGCCGTGTTATCAACGGTGCAGCTACATCTCTAGGACGTGTGCCAATCGTATTGGATATCTTTGCAGAACGTGACCTTGCTCGTGGTACATTTACTGAATCAGAAATCCAAGAATTTGTTGATGATTTCGTTATGAAACTTCGTACAGTTAAATTTGCTCGTACAAAAGCTTACGACCAATTGTACTCAGGTGACCCAACCTTCATCACAACTTCTATGGCTGGTATGGGTAACGACGGTCGTCACCGTGTTACTAAGATGGACTACCGTTTCTTGAACACTCTTGACAACATCGGTAACTCTCCAGAACCAAACTTGACAGTTCTTTGGACTGACAAATTGCCATACAACTTCCGTCGCTACTGTATGCACATGAGCCACAAACACTCTTCAATCCAATACGAAGGTGTTACAACAATGGCTAAAGATGGATACGGTGAAATGAGCTGTATCTCATGTTGTGTGTCTCCACTTGACCCAGAAAACGAAGAACAACGTCACAACATCCAGTACTTCGGTGCTCGCGTTAACGTTCTTAAAGCTCTTCTTACTGGTTTGAACGGTGGTTATGACGATGTTCATAAAGACTACAAAGTATTTGATATCGAACCAATCCGTGACGAAGTTCTTGAATTCGAATCAGTTAAAGCTAACTTCGAAAAATCTCTTGACTGGTTGACTGACACTTATGTAGATGCTTTGAACATCATCCACTACATGACTGACAAGTACAACTACGAAGCTGTTCAAATGGCCTTCTTGCCAACTAAACAACGTGCTAACATGGGATTCGGTATCTGTGGATTCGCTAACACTGTTGACACATTGTCAGCTATCAAGTACGCTACAGTTAAACCAATCCGTGACGAAAATGGCTACATCTACGATTATGAAACAATCGGTGAATACCCACGTTGGGGTGAAGATGACCCACGTTCAAACGAATTGGCAGAATGGTTGATCGAAGCTTACACAACTCGTCTACGTAGCCACAAACTTTACAAAGACGCAGAAGCTACTGTATCACTTTTGACAATCACATCTAACGTTGCTTACTCTAAACAAACTGGTAACTCACCAGTCCACAAAGGTGTATACCTCAACGAAGATGGTTCTGTGAACTTGTCTAAACTTGAATTCTTCTCACCAGGTGCTAACCCATCTAACAAAGCTAAAGGTGGATGGTTGCAAAACTTGAACTCACTTGCTAGCCTTGACTTTGGTTACGCAGCTGATGGTATCTCATTGACAACTCAAGTATCACCACGTGCTCTTGGTAAGACTCGTGACGAACAAGTTGATAACTTGGTAACAATCCTTGATGGTTACTTCGAAAACGGTGGACAACACGTTAACTTGAACGTTATGGACTTGAACGATGTTTACGAAAAGATCATGTCAGGTGAAGACGTAATCGTACGTATCTCTGGATACTGTGTAAACACTAAATACCTCACTCCAGAACAAAAAACTGAATTGACACAACGTGTCTTCCACGAAGTTCTTTCAATGGATGATGCATTGAGCTAAGATTCATAAATAGTAAATCAAAAAAACCAGTCAAATGTGACTGGTTTTTTTGATATAAAAAAATATTTTAAAAAAAGTTAGTCAAAATTTGGTCAAATCTATTGACTAAATACTGACCAAAAGTGATATACTAAGAACATAAGGATAAGGAAAGTCCTTAGAAAAACCTTGATTTTAAGATGATTGTATATACTATCTTAAGATCAAAGTATGGGTAAAAACCTAGAAAAGAGGTACAACCTATGATTAACATTAGTATTTTTAGAAGTCCAATCACAAAACCTGTATTGGATAAAGAAAAACCAGAAATTATACGTAGAGTAGCAAATAGCTAGTCTAAAATTTTTTTAAAAACAAAGGTCAGAGAAAGTCAAATTATTTTGACTAAGTAAATTTTGAAAACAAACGAGGTATGAAATATGAATAACAACTTTAATAACTTTAACAACATGGATGATTTATTTAACCAATTGATGGGTGGTATGCGTGGATACAGTTCAGAAAACCGTCGTTACTTGATTAACGGCCGTGAAGTAACGCCTGAAGAATTCGCTATTTACCGTCAAACTGGTCAACTTCCAAGCGAAGGAAGTGAACAAGCTCAGTACGTTCAAGGTAAAGGTATGAAACAAGATGGGATTCTTGCAAAACTTGGACGTAACTTAACAGCAGAAGCACGTGAAGGTAAGTTAGATCCAGTTATTGGACGTAATAAGGAGATTCAAGAAACTTCTGAAATTCTTTCTCGTCGCACAAAGAATAATCCAGTTCTCGTCGGTGATGCTGGTGTTGGTAAAACGGCAGTAGTTGAAGGTTTGGCCCAAGCTATTGTGAATGGAGACGTTCCAGCAGCAATCAAGAACAAAGAAATCATTTCAATTGATATTTCTGGACTTGAAGCTGGTACTCAATACCGTGGTAGCTTTGAAGAAAACATTCAAAACTTGGTAAACGAAGTTAAAGAAGCTGGAAATATTATCCTCTTTCTTCGACGAAATTCACCAAATCCTTGGTGCTGGTAGCACAGGTGATGGTCAAGGGATCTAAAGGTCTTGCTGATATCTTGAAACCAGCTCTTTCACGTGGGTGAATTGACAGTGATTGGGTGCAACAACTCAAGATGAATACCGTAATACCATCTTGAAAAAAACGCTGCCCTTGCTCGTCGTTTCAACGAAGTGAAAGGTTAATGCTCCATCTGCTGAAGATACTTTCAAGATTCTTCAAGGTATTCGTGATCTTTATCAACAACACCACAATGTTATTTTGCCAGATGAAGTCTTGAAAGCTGCCGTTGATTACTCTGTTCAATATATTCCACAACGTAGCTTGCCTGATAAGGCTATCGACTTGGTCGATGTGACAGCCGCTCACTTGGCAGCACAACACCCAGTGACAGATGTGCATGCAGTGGAACATGAAATTGAAGAAGAAAAAAAGCTAAACAAGAAGCTGCAGCTGCTAAAGAAGATTATGAAGCAGCTTTAAATGCAAAAAGTTCGTATCGAAGAACTTGAAAAGCAAATTGCTAACCATACAGAAGATCACAAGGTTACAGCGACTGTCAAATGATGTAGCTGAGTCTGTAGAACGTATGACAGGTATTCCTGTTTCACAAATGGGTGCAACTGATATTGAACGTTTGAAAGATATGGGTCACCGTTTGCAAACTAAGGTTATCGGTCAAGACAAGGCTGTTGAAGCAGTTGCCAAAAGCGATCCGTCGGAACCGTGCAGGTTTTGACGAAGGAAATCGTCCCAATCGGTAGCTTCCTCTTTGTAGGTCCTACTGGTGTTGGTAAAACTGAGTTGGCTAAACAATTGGCACTTGATATGTTCGGAACTAAAGATGCTATCATCCGTTTGGACATGTCAGAATACAGCGACCGCACAGCCGTTTCTAAATTGATTGGTACAACAGCTGGTTATGTTGGTTATGATGACAATAACAATACTTTGACAGAACGTGTTCGTCGTAATCCATACTCAATCGTCCTTCTCGACGAAATTGAAAAGGCTGACCCTCAAGTCATCACCCTTCTCCTCCAAGTATTGGATGATGGTCGTTTGACAGATGGTCAAGGTAACACTGTAAACTTCAAGAATACGGTGATTATCGCAACTTCAAATGCAGGCTTTGGTTACGAAGCTAACTTGACAGAAGATGCTGATAAACCAGAACTCATGGATCGTTTGAAACCTTACTTCCGTCCAGAATTCCTCAACCGTTTCAATGCTGTCATCGAATTCTCACACTTGAGCAAGGAAGATCTTTCTAAGATTGTTGACCTTGATGTTGATTGATGTCAACAAGACTCTTTCTAAGAAAGACATTGACTTGGCAGTGAGCGATGCTGCCAAAGAATACATGACTGAAGAAGGCTACGATGAAGTCATGGGTGTTCGTCCACTCCGTCGTGTGGTTGAACAACAAATCCGTGACAAAGTAACAGACTTCCATTTGGATAATCTTGATGCTAAACACCTTGAAGCTGACATGGAAGATGGTGTTTTGGTCATTCGTGAAAAAGCCTAAATCAAAATTTTGAAAATAAAAAAGGAACCAGTTGAAAAAGCTGGTTCCTTTTTTTATTAAATGACATGACGTTCAAAGGCATCGTCTGAGATTCCTTGTTGGAGAATCAATTTTGCCCATTCTTTAGCTGAAAATAGGCTGTGATCCTTGTAGTTTCCGCAAGATTCAATAGTTGTTCCTGGGACATCTTCCCAAGTTGTTGTCTCAGCGATTTCTTTCAGTGAATCCTTGATGACAGCTGCGATTTCAGCGCTAGTATGACGTCCCCACATAATCATATGGAAACCTGTACGACAACCAAATGGTGAACAATCAATCATACCATCAATGCGAGTACGGATTAGCTTAGCCAAGAGGTGCTCAATAGTATGAAGTCCAGCAGTAGGGATAGAGTCCTCATTTGGTTGAACCAAGCGGATATCAAAGTTAGAAATGATATCTCCTTTCGGTCCAGTCTCTTCTCCAATCAATCGGACATAAGGAGCTTTTACAATCGTATGATCTAGTTCAAAACTTTCAACAATAACTTCTTTTGACATGGTATTTCCTTTTCAACTTTTCTTCTTTCATTATATCATAAAAGCTATAGTTGATAAATGTCAATGATAGAAATTTTTCCTAAAAAAAGATTTTTCATATTAAAACTATAGGAAGAAAAATATTTTCAAATCAATTTGAAAAAAATTCTGAAAATTGTATTGACACTTGGCTGAAAAAGGGACTATAATGTATAAAAAGTCAAAAAGGAGTTTATTATGAAATTTTCAAAAGTAATGGCCCTAGCAGGAGTGACTCTGTTAGCGTCAGGTGTTTTGGCAGCTTGTTCAGGTTCAGGCTCTAGTGCAAAAGGTGAGAAAACTTTTTCTTACGTTTATGAAACAGATCCAGACAGCCTCAACTATCTGACAACAGGTAAGGCTGCAGTTGCGAATATCACAAGTAATGTTGTTGACGGTTTGATGGAGAATGACCGTTACGGGAACTTCGTGCCATCTATGGCAGAAGACTGGTCAGTATCTCAAGATGGTTTGACTTACACTTATACAATCCGTAAAGATGCTAAGTGGTACACTTCTGAAGGTGAAGAGTATGCACCTGTGAAAGCTCAAGACTTTGTAACAGGTCTTAAATATGCAGCTGATAATAAGTCAGAAGCCCTTTATCTTGTTCAAGAATCCATTAAAGGTCTTGACGCTTATGTCAAAGGTGAAGTAAAAGACTTCTCAGAAGTTGGAATCAAGGCAATTGATGATCAAACTGTTCAATACACTTTGAATAAACCAGAAAAGCTTCTGGAACTCTAAAGACAACCATGGGTATTCTTGCACCAGTCAATGAAGAATTCCTTACTTCTAAAGGAAGTGACTTTGCCAAAAGCAACTGATCCAAGCAGTATTCTTTACAACGGTCCTTTCTTGTTGAAATCATTGGTAGCAAAATCTTCAGTAGAATTTGAAAAAGAATCCAAACTACTGGGATAAGGACAATGTTCATATTGATAAAGTAAAACTATCATTCTGGGATGGTCAAGATACAGAGCAAACTTGCAGACACCTTTAAGGATGGCGGCTTCTCAATGGCTCGTCTCTTCCCAACAAGTGCAGGATATCCTGAACTTGAAAAAAAGAGTTTAAAGGATAACATCGTTTATACACCACAAGATTCTGCTACTTTCTTAGTTGGGACAAATATTGACCGTCAGTCTTACAAGTACACTTCTAAGACTACAGATGAGCAAAAAGACATCAACTAAGAAAGCTCTCCTAAACAAAGACTTTCCGTCAAGCTATCGCCTTTGGTTTTGATAGAACAGCTTATGCTTCTCAAGTCAATGGAGAAAGTGGAGCAAGCAAAACTTCTTCGTAACTTGTTCGTACCACCAACATTTGTTCAAGCTGATGGTAAAAAAACTTTGGTGACTTAGTTAAAGAAAAAAATTGGTAACCTATGGTGACGAGTGGAAAGATGTGAATCTAGATGATGCTCAAGATGGTCTATACAATCCTGAAAAAAAGCGAAAAGCAGAATTTGCTAAAAGCTAAGACAGCTCTCCAAGCAGAAGGGCGTTCAATTCCCAATTCATTTGGATATGCCAGTTGACCAAACTAATACTACAAAAAGTTCAACGTGTTCAATCATTGAAACAATCACTTGAAGCAACATTAGGAACTGACAATGTTGTTGTTGATATTCAACAACTTCAAAAAGATGAAGTCTTAAATGTTACCTACTTTGCTGAAACAGCTGCTGGAGAAGATTGGGATCTCTCAGATAACGTTGGATGGTCTCCAGACTACATTGACCCATCTACTTACCTTGATATCATCAAACCATCTGTTGGTGAAAATACTAAGACTTATCTAGGATTTGATGCTGGTACAAACAACGCTGCTGCCAAACAAGTTGGTTTGGAAGATTACGAAAAGATGGTTGTTGAAGCTGGAAACGAAAATACTGATATTTCAAAACGTTATGATAAATATGCTGCTGCCCAAGCTTGGTTGACAGATAGCGCTTTGATTATTCCAACAACTTCTCAAACTGGACGTCCAATGTTGTCTAAGATGGTGCCATATACTCTTCCATTTGCATACTCAGGTAACAAGGGTATGAGTGAAGCCCTCTTGTACAAAGTACCTTGAACTTCAAGATAAACCAGTAACTGCTGATGAATATCAAAAAAAGCTCAAGATAAATGGAAGAAAGAAAAAGAAGAATCTAATAAAAAAAGCGCAAGAAGATCTTGCAAAACCATGTAAAATATAAAAGAAGGTGGAGTTAGTGATTAACTCCACTTTTTCGATTAACAAAAAGAAGACCTAGGAAGATGTTTTTCCTAGATCTTTTTAAGATTATTGTTGTTCTTGAGAATTTTGATTTTTATTGAGGGTTTTTGATTTGTATTTGGAGCAGTTGGATTCTGAGCGGTATTTGGGCTAGTAGTTTCAGCTACTGAGTTTTGATTTTTCAGTTGTTGAGCTGGAGCTTTGTTGTAGGATTGTTGAGTTGTTTGGAGTATCCAGTTGCTACGTGCCCCATTCTTAAAGACATAATCACCACTTCGATAAAGTCCTTCAGGCATTGTCCAATCACCTGGGTGATCATTTCTCTGATAGATATTCCATCATTGAACGATAGATGCTATGGCAGCTACTCTAAATCCATCTCCATCGATTGGAGTGAGGCGGTTTGAATAACCTGTCCAGACAGCCATTGAATATTTGCGGGTATATCCTACAAACATTTCATCAGGTGCGACATAATCGATCGTCTTAATGTGATTTTCAATTTCATCATCTGTATAGTTTAGATGTACCAGTCTTTACCTGCTTGTAGGTAACCAAGACATATAAGCGTCACGACCTGTTCCAGAGTATAATACTGTTTTCATCATTTCTGTCATCATATAGGCAGTTGTTTCTTTCATGGCACGAGTACCTGGGATCAGAGAATTCTTTTGAACTACCGTCACTAAAGACAACTTTTGTTGATATACATTGGTTTGTGATAGATACCACCGTTAGCAAAAGGCAGCATAGGCGGCAGCCATTTTTTTCACTACTTGCTCCGTACTGTTTTACCTGATTCAGTCGTATTACTTGAAATAGCGTTTGGCATATACCATGGTTGGATAATCAATGCCAAGTCCATTTAAGAAATGTTTTTGCTTTATCTAGTCCAACTCTTTTCGAGAGTTTCAACCGCTGGGTACGTTACGAGATTGTTGGATGGCAGTTTGTAGTGTAATATTGCCATAATAGCCACGATCCCAGTTATAAACGGGAGTATTAGTACCAGGAAAGTTATATGGCACATCCTTTACCATGTATGCAGTAGAGTCATAAATATCATACTCTAGTGCAGGGGCATAATCTGTGATAGGTTTCATGGTAGAACCCCAGTCACGGTTAGTTTCAACAGCTTGGTTAATACCAAACGATACGTTACTAGCTTGGTGACGTGAACCAAGCTGAGCGATAACTTTACCATTTGAAACATCGACAATAGTAGAAGCAGCTTGAAAATCATCGTCTGGGTACTCTACATACTCGTTAGTATTGTAAACATCCCAGAGTCGTTTTTGAACGTCTTGGTCTACGTTGGTGTAGACATCCATTCCAGTAGTTAAAAGGTTGTAACCTGTCTCTGTTTCAACTTGTTCAATCACTTCTTTGAGGTAATTGTCTAAGTATGGAGGATAGGAGTTGCTTCCTTTAAGACTTTGTAAACCATCAGTGATTGGTGTATTTATAGCAGTTTCGTATTGCTCAGCTGTTAGATAACCTTGTTTTTGCATCTCTGATAGGACTAGATTACGACGTTCAGTGGCTTCTTCTGGATGAGAATAAGGATCGTATTGGTTAGGTGCCTGTGGCATTCCAGCGAGAAGAGCAAGTTGTGGAATTGATAGGTCTTTTAAATCTTTACCATAGTAGTTTTGCGCAGCAGTCTGCATACCATAGTTACCGTTTGACATGTATACCTTATTGATGTAATATGTCAAAATTTCTTGTTTGGTTGCAGTTCTTTCTAACTGAATAGCTAGCCAAGCTTCTTGGGCCTTTACGTGAGATTGTTTGGTCTGACGATGATGTTGAAAAGTAAGTTAATTTTATTAACTGTTGCGTCAAGGTTGAACCACCTTGGAGGCCACCTCTACTAGTTAAGTTTCGCAGGAAAGCTCCAGCTATTCGAGATGCTATCGATTCCTCTGTGGTTAAAAAAGCGATGATCTTCAATAGAGACAATTGCATTTGACAAGTTCAATAGGGATTTCACTACTTTGAGCATTGACACGACGCTCGGCTCCCTAAGTCAGCAATCAATTCGTTTTTACTGTCGTAAATTTTACTTGAAGTTGTTGCGACTAGTTTGCTTTCAGAAAGTTCTGGTGCTTTAGATACATAGTAGAAGAAGACACTTCCACCAATCAATATTGCAGCAATAAAAGGCTGCTAAAGAAATCCAATTCCTAGATATTTAGCAATGCGCCAGAAAAAAAGTTGTTTATTCATATTGTTTTACCACCTAGTAAATGTTGTTTGACGATATCGAGATAAGGTATTTGAGGAAAAGGCTTGTTGCTCAATCACATAACCATGATCTCGAATATAATCAAGCGGCATTGATTTTTTCCCCATATCCTGATGATAAAAACGGATGAGGTCAATCGCCGGTAATAAATATGTTTCCTGATAAGAAGAAAAATGGATTAGGACGAAGCAAATCCCTTTTTGTTCAAGAACCTGTTCCATATGCTGAAATCTGATGAGAATGGAAGTTCTTCATCGGGAAAAGCATTTTTTTGTCTGGTTTCCTTTGGCTTCGAAAATCGATATAAAATCCTTCATAAACACCCGAGTAGTCAGTAGTTGAAGCCTGTCTAAAATAGGCTTCGACAATTTTAGCGCGACTCCGTTGAGGGTAGTCGACTCGAACAATCTGAACTGGGGTTGGCTTTTTGTGAATGACTGCTATTCCATGTGATAGATAGTAGTCGTTCGTAGCATTAATCATCTTTTCAAAGCTCATCCCTCGATTTGCGAAATTTTTAGTTTGAGGTAGAGAAGTTTTGCTTGGTTTAGATGAAAGTTTATGTGGATAGTTGACCATAATCCTCCTTATTGGTACAATAACATCACTCTATTATACCACAAAGGTCAACAGAAAGGGTGAAAAAAATGCATACAGCCTTGGTTTTAGGGATACTCAGCTTTTTGATTTAGGGATTGTTTAAATGAAAAGGATATTCGGTTAAAAATCATCAAAAAAGCTATTCGTAGAGATTTGGAAAGATTAGCTGAAGAAGGCTTGAAATGGCTCGTTTTTACGGGTTCTCTTGGTTTTGAACATTGGGTTTTAGAAGTCGCCAAGGAAATGAAAGATGACTATGGATTTCAACTAGCGACTATTTTTGATTTTGAGACACATGGATCAAATTGGAATGAGGCTAAATCAGGTCAAATTGAGTGATTTTAAACAGGTCGATTTTTGTCAAATATGCCTATCCAACTTATGAGCACAAAGGTCAATTGAGAGATTATCAGATTTTTTTTACTCGAAAAATACAGATGGGCGCCTATCTTTTTATGACGAAGAAAACGAAACAAAAACTGAGATTTTTTTACGAACTGATGAAAAAGAAAGACAACTATATTACAAAAAGATTAACATTTGAGGATTTAAACGAAATAGCCGAAAATTTTTCCGAAAATTGAGGCTTTGACCTTGCTTTTTGTTTGCCTTTTTTTATATAATAATACTAGTAACTGAGAATGGAGAGACATGGCAAGTATTATTTTTTTACAGCAAAGGATATTTTTTTGAGCAGGATTTCGGAAGAGAGTACGTGGATACAGTAAAAGCAGAGGTAGATGAATTCTTAGATGACGTTATCAAGGACTATGAAACCTATGCAGCGTTGGTTAAATCACTACGCTTTGGAAGTCGCAGAATTGAAAGAAGAATTGGCGAACAAACCTCAGGCGGCACCTGTATCTGTAACGTCTGAACCTGCTGAGCTTGGAAGTACGACTTCTATGACTAACTTTGATATCTTGAAACGCTTGAATCGTCTTGAAAAAGAAGTATTTGGCAAACAAATCGTAGAAAATTCTGATTTCTAAGAATCATACAGTTGTGCAATTTTTGGATAATCGCGTGGAGAGTTTATCTTTTCATGAGGAAAGTCCATGCTAGCACAGGCTGTGATGCCTGTAGTGTTTGTGCTAGGCGAAACCATAAGCCTAGGGACGAGAAATCGTTACGGCGAGTGAATAGACTAAGTTTTCGGATATGTTTTAGTAGCTCTGAAAGTGCCACAGTGACGAAGTCTCTCTGGAAACAGAGAGAGTGGAACGCGGTAAACCCCTCAAGCTAGCAACCCAAATTTTGGTCGGGGCATGGAGTGCGCGGAAACGAACGTAGTACTCTGACTGCTAGCAGCTTCTAGCTGTTAGTGGTAGACAGATGATTATCGAAAGAAGTGGTCCTAGTCACTTCTGGAACAAAACATGGCTTATAGAAAATTGCATATAGGTTGGGGCTGAGAAATTTTCTCAACCTCATTTTTTAAAGGTGAACAAGAGAAAGGTCTTTAAAGACTGACATGAAACAAACATTTAATATAATAGCGACTGCTGCAGCGGGTTTAGAGGCTGTTGTAGGTCGTGAAGTGCGTGCACTTGGCTATGATTGTCAAGTTGAGAATGGTCGCGTTCGCTTTGAAGGAGATGTAAAGGCAATTATTGAAACTAATTTGTGGCTACGAGCTGCAGATAGGATTAAGATTGTTGTTGGGACTTTTCCTGCAAAAACATTTGAAGAACTTTTTCAAGGAGTTTTCGCCTTAGATTGGGAAAACTATTTACCACTTGGAGCGCGTTTTCCAATTTCAAAGGCTAAGTGTGTCAAATCAAAACTTCATAATGAACCTAGTGTTCAAGCTATTTCTAAAAAGGCAGTTGTTAAGAAATTGCAGAAACATTATGCTCGACCAGAAGGTGTTCCGCTGATGGAAAATGGTCCAGAGTTTAAAATAGAGGTTTCAATTCTTAAAGATGTTGCGACTATCATGATTGACACAAGTGGCTCTAGTCTTTTCAAACGAGGTTATCGTACTGAAAAAGGGTGGTGCTCCTATTAAAGAGAACATGGCAGCAGCAATTCTGCAATTATCAAACTGGTATCCAGATAAACCCTTGATTGATCCAACCTGCGGTTCAGGGACCTTCTGTATTGAGGCAGCTATGATTGCTCGTAATATGGCGCCAGGCTTTGCGCCGTTCCTTTGCTTTTGAGGATTGGAACTGGGTTAGTGATCGTTTGATTCAGGAAGTTCGCACAGAAGCTAGCAAAAAAATCAATCGTGAGATTGAGCTAGACATCATGGGTTGTGATATTGATGGACGCATGGTGGAAATTGCTAAGGCAAATGCTCAGGCTGCGGGAGTTTCTAAGGATATCCACTTTAAGCAGATGCGCGTGCAGGATTTGCGAACGGACAAGATCAATGGAGTTATTATTTCGAATCCACCGTATGGAGAACGCTTTATCAGATGATGCAGGAGTAACCAAAGCTCTATGCTGAGATGGGAGAAGTATTTGCCCCCCTTAAAACATGGAGTAAATTTGTCCTGACTAGTGATGAAGCTTTTGAAAGTAAATATGGTAGTCAGGCAGATAAAAAACGGAAACTCTATAACGGTACTTTGAAAGTTGATTTATATCAATATTTTGGTCAACGTGTGAAAAGGCAAGATGTTAAAAAAGAAAGGAATGCAGATGAGTAAGAAAAGACGCGATCGTCATCATAAAGGTGAGCAAGAATCTAAATTTGAATTTGAAGAGGCTAAAGATTTAACGGTTGGTCAGGCTATTCGTAAGAACGAAGAGGTTGAAGCAGGTGTGACTCCAGATGATACCATCTTAGACAAATATATCAAGCAACACCGTGAAGAAATCGAAGCAGACAAATTTGAAAATTTACAAACGAAAAAAGAGGAATCCACTCAAAGCTTGGACGATATGATTCAGGAAGTGAGAGAAACAACTGAACAAGAAAGTGCATTAAGTTCAGAAGAGGAAGCAATTGCTCTTGCAGTAGCTGCAGAGACAACTGAAATCGTTGTTCAAGAAGCTGAAGAAGAGGAAACGAGAATTCTCGAGCAACCTTTTAAGGATGAATTGGAAGCTGTTGAAATGACTGAAGTTGCTAATTCGCAAGCTGCAGTAGTTGATGAAGAAACTGACGAACAACTGCAACCCTTTGTCTCGTTCTGCTCAGCCTGATGATGAAGCCACAAAAATAAGAAAAAATTGGCAATCCTGTCAGTCATTATTTTAGTCTTCCTCTTAATTTTGGGAGGTTCATATTACGTTTATCGCCAAATTTCTCGTTCTTCTCAAGAAATTCAAACGAAAGCGGCAGATTCAGGTCTGGTAAGTAATCAGTCAGTTTTGGAACAATTTAATACTCTCTACGATACATTCTATACCGATGAAAACAAAACAGCTCTTAAAAATAGCCAGTTTAGTCAACTGAATCAATTGAAGGAACTTCTAGATAAACTTGAAGGAGCGAGAGAACATACTCTAGCCAAATCAAAATATGATAGCTTAGAAACACAGATAAAAGCAATTCAAGAAGTAAATTCTCAATTTGAAACTCCAGCTATTACAGATGGTGTTTTGGATACAAATGCAAAAATCAAAGCGGATGCTAAATTTACAGATATCAAGACTGGTAATACAGAAATTGACAAACTTCTAGATAAAGCAATCAGTCTTGGTAAGAGTCAATTAGCAAGTACAACAACAAGTACAGCTTCAACGACTGCTGCTAGCCAAGAAGCTTCAAGTCCAACTACAGAAAGTAGTCCATCTACTTCAACAAACGAGACTGCGTCATCTACTAATGGTGGATTGTCGAGCGAAGGTGTTAATTTGCAAAGAAGTGTTAGCCGAGTGCCGTATAATCAATCCGTAGTTAATGATACTAGTAATCCTGCCTGGACTTTTGCAGATGGTGTCCTTGAACGAATACTTGAGACATCCCGTGCACGTGGATATATCACTGGAAACCAATATATCTTGGAACCTGTAAATATTGTTAATGGCAATGGTTATTACAACCTTTATAAACCAGATGGAACTTATCTCTTCACTCTAAACTGTAAGACAGGATACTTTGTTGGGAATGGTTCTGGCCATGCGGATGATTTAGACTACTAGTCAAATTGTTATAAAATCCTTTCTTTTCACAGATAAACATGATAAAATAAAACATATTAAACAAGAGGAGTGTCACATGACTAAAGCAAACTTTGGTGTTGTTGGTATGGCCGTAATGGGTCGTAACCTTGCCCTTAATATCGAATCTCGAGGATACACAGTTGCTATCTATAACCGTAGTAAAGAAAAAACAGAAGATGTTGTTGCTTGCCATCCGGAAAAGAACTTTGTGCCAAGCTATGATATCGAAAGCTTCGTAAACTCAATCGAAAAACCACGTCGTATCATGCTCATGGTTCAAGCAGGACCTGGTACAGACGCAACCATCCAAGCCCTTCTTCCACACTTGGACAAAGGTGATATTTTGATTGATGGAGGGAACACTTTCTATAAAGATACTATCCGTCGTAATGAAGAGTTGGCAAACTCAGGGATCAACTTTATCGGTACAGGTGTATCTGGTGGTGAAAAAGGTGCCCTTGAAGGACCATCTATCATGCCTGGTGGACAAAAAGAAGCTTATGACTTGGTAGCAGATGTTCTTGAAGAAATCTCTGCTAAAGCACCAGAAGATGGAAAACCATGTGTAACATACATCGGTCCTGATGGAGCTGGTCACTACGTGAAAATGGTCCACAATGGGATTGAGTACGGTGACATGCAATTGATCGCAGAAAGCTACGATCTTATGCAACACTTGCTTGGTCTTTCAGCAGAAGACATGGCTGAAATCTTTACTGAGTGGAACAAGGGTGAATTGGACAGCTACTTGATTGAAATCACAGCTGATATCTTGAGCCGTAAAGATGATGAAGGTCATGAAGGACCAATTGTAGACTATATCCTTGATGCTGCAGGTAACAAGGGAACTGGTAAATGGACTAGCCAATCAGCACTTGACCTTGGTGTGCCATTGTCTCTTATCACTGAGTCAGTATTTGCGCGTTACATCTCTACTTACAAAGAAGAACGTGTACACGCTAGCAAAGTTCTTCCAAAACCAGCTGCTTTCAAATTTGAAGGAGACAAGGCTGAGTTGATCGAAAAAATCCGCCAAGCTCTTTACTTCTCAAAAATCATTTCTTATGCACAAGGTTTTGCGCAATTGCGAGTAGCTTCTAAAGAGAATAACTGGAACTTACCATTTGCTGACATCGCTTCTATCTGGCGCGATGGATGTATCATCCGTTCTCGTTTCTTGCAAAAGATTACAGATGCATACAACCGTGATGCAGACCTTCCTAACCTTCTTTTGGATGAGTACTTCTTGGATGTTACTGCTAAGTACCAACAATCTGTTCGTGACATCGTAGCTCTTGCTGTTCAAGCTGGTGTACCAGTACCAACCTTCTCAGCAGCCATTACTTACTTTGATAGCTACCGTTCAGCTGATCTTCCAGCGAACTTGATCCAAGCACAACGTGACTACTTTGGTGCTCACACTTACAAACGCAAAGACAAAGAAGGAACATTCCACTACTCTTGGTATGACGAAAAATAAGTAGGTCAGCCATGGGGAAACGGATTTTATTACTTGAGAAAGAAAGAAATCTAGCTCATTTTTTAAGTCTGGAACTCCAAAAAGAGCAATACCGAGTTGATCAGGTAGAAGAGGGACAAAAAGCCCTCTCCATGGCTCTTCAGACAGACTATGACTTGATTTTACTGAATGCTCATCTAGGGGATATGACAGCTCAGGATTTTGCAGATAAGTTGAGTCGGATAAAGCCAGCGTCGGTTATCATGATTTTGGATCATCGAGAAGAATTGCAAGGCCAACTTGAAACAATCCAGCGTTTCGCTGTTTCGTATATCTATAAACCAGTCATTATCGATGATTTGGTCAATCGTATTGCAGCGATTTTCCGAGGTCGGGACTTCATTGATCAACATTGTAGTCAGATGAAGGTTCCTACATCCTATCGCAATCTGCGTATGGATTTAGAAAACCACACTGTCTATCGTGGCGATGAGATGATCGCTTTGACTCGGCGTGAGTATGATCTTTTAGCAACCCTTATGGGAAGCAAAAAGGTCTTAACTCGTGAGCAGTTGCTGGAAAGTGTTTGGAAGTATGAAAGTGCGACCGAAACCAATATTGTGGATGTTTATATCCGTTATCTACGTAGCAAGCTTGACGTAAAAGGTCAAAAGAGCTACATCAAAACTGTGCGTGGTGTTGGTTACACCATGCAAGAGTAGAAAAAGTAGTTGCAGTTATGTAACTGCTTTTTTTTGAAATTATTATATATTGACATATAGTTTTGTCTTTGCTACAATCATTTTGGAGGAAACAAGAATGAAATTTTTGAAAAAAATGATGCAAGCTGGACTTGCAGTATTCTTTTTTTGTCTGTTAGCAACAAGTACGGTATTTGCGGACGATGCTGATTCAGAAGGCTGGCAATTTGTCCAAGAAAATGGTAGAACTTACTACAAGAAGGGGGAACTCAAAGAAACCTACTGGCGAGTGATTGATGGTAAGTACTATTATTTTGATCCTTTATCTGGAGAGATGGTTGTCGGCTGGCAATATATACCTGCTCCACACGAAGGGGTTACGATTGGTTCTTCTATAAGGCAAGATGTTGCTTTTAGACCAGATTGGTTTTACTTTGGTCAAGATGGGGTACTACAAGAATTTGTTGGTAAGCAAGTTTTAGAAGCAAAAACTGCTACAAATACCAACAAACATCATGGGGAACAATATGATAGTCCAGCAGAGAAACGAGTCTACTATTTTGAAGACCAAAGAAGTTATCACATCTTAAAAACCGGTTGGGTTCATGATGAGGGGCACTGGTATTATTTACAGAAGGATGGTGGCTTTGATTCTCGCATCAACAGATTGACTGTTGGAGAGCTCGCACGTGGCTGGATAAACGATGATTCAACTTGGTACTATCTAGATCCAACAACTGCTACAATGCAAACGGGTTGGCAATATCTTGGTAACAAGTGGTACTATCTCCGTTCATCAGGTGCTATGGCGACCGGCTGGTATCAAGAAGGTTCAACCTGGTATTATCTAGATGCTCAAAACGGTGATATGAAAACTGGCTGGATTTATGTCGATAATACTTGGTATTACCTCCGTTCGTCAGGAGCTATGGTAACCAGGTTGGTTCCAAGTCAATGGGAAAATGGTACTACGCCTATAATTCTGGTGCCTTGGCTGTAAATACCACAGTAGGTGGCTACTATCTCAACTATAATGGCGAGTGGGTCCAGTAATGAAAAACAAAGCGATTGTGAAGGAAACAATCGCTTTTTTTGTGAAAAATATAATAAAAATAGAAAGGAATAAAGTTCTAAAATTTTATCTAGAAAAAGACGGTTTTCGTCTGATAGAAGGATTAAATGACAAAAGAAGTTGGTGTCGGTCAGGCACATAGTAAAATTATTTTAATCGGAGAGCATGCAGTGGTTTATGGCTACCCAGCCATTTCTTTACCTCTTTTAGAGGTAGAGGTGACTTGTCGGGTGGTTCCAGCAACCACACCATGGCGTCTGTTTGAAGAGAACACCTTGTCTATGGCTGTTTATGCTTCTCTCGAGTATTTAAATATCAAAGATGCTTGCATCCGTTGTCAAATCGACTCGGCTATTCCTGAAAAACGTGGGATGGGATCTTCAGCAGCCATAAGTATTGCAGCCATTCGTGCAGTATTTGATTATTACCAGGCAGAACTTCCGCATGATGTTTTAGAGATTTTGGTCAATCGGGCGGAGATGATTGCCCATATGAATCCTAGTGGTTTAGATGCTAAGACTTGTCTTAGTGACCAACCTATCCGTTTTATCAAGAATGTTGGTTTTGAAGAATTAGCTATGGATTTGTCAGCTTATCTGATCATTGCAGATACTGGAGTTTATGGAAATACTCGTGAAGCTATCCAAGTCGTAGAGAACAAAGGTAAGGAATCTCTGCCTTTCTTGCATGCATTAGGAGAATTAACCCAAGAAGCAGAAAAAGCTATTCAAACAAAAGATGCCGTGAAGCTAGGAGAAATTTTAACCAAAGCTCATGGAAATCTAAAAGAAATTGGAGTTAGTAGCCTTGAAGCGGATGCCTTGGTTGAAACTGCTCTCGAACATGGAGCTCTAGGTGCCAAGATGAGTGGTGGTGGTTTAGGAGGCTGCATTATCGCCTTGGTTGCTAATGTAAACCAAGCGCAAGAACTAGCAGAAAGATTAGAAGAGAAAGGAGCTGTTCAGACATGGATCGAAAGCCTGTAACAGTACGTTCCTATGCCAATATTGCAATTATCAAATATTGGGGAAAGAAAGCAGAAAAAGAGATGGTTCCTGCAACTAGCAGTATCTCTCTAACCTTAGAAAATATGTATACGGAGACGACACTTTCTCCTTTACCAGCAGATGCAAGTTCGGATGCTTTTTACATCAATGGTCAGTTGCAAAATGAAGCTGAACATAAAAAGATGAGTAAAATCATTGACCGCTACCGTCCTGAAGGAGCAGGTTTTGTTCGTATCGATACCAAGAACAATATGCCAACAGCGGCAGGTCTTTCTTCAAGTTCCAGTGGTTTATCTGCTCTAGTCAAAGCCTGCAATGCTTACTTCCAATTAGGGCTAGATCGTAAAGAATTGGCTTTGGAAGCTAAGTTTGCATCTGGTTCTTCATCTCGTAGTTTTTATGGTCCCTTAGCAGCTTGGGACAAGGATAGTGGAGAAATCTATCCTGTCGAAACTGACTTGAAACTAGCTATGATTATGTTGGTCTTGGAAGACCAGAAAAAACCAATTTCCAGTCGAGATGGCATGAAACTCTGTGTGGAAACTTCAACGACATTTGAGGAGTGGATTCGTCAGTCTGAACAAGACTACAAGGATATGTTAGTCTACCTCAAGGAAAATGACTTTGAGAAAGTTGGAGTATTAACAGAAAATAACGCTCTTGCCATGCATGCTACTACAAAAACTGCAAATCCACCTTTTTCTTATCTGACAGATGCTAGTTATGGGGCTATGGATTTCGTTCGTCAACTTAGAGGACAAGGTGAATCTTGCTACTTTACCATGGATGCGGGGCCTAATGTAAAGGTTCTTTGTTTAGAAAAAGACTTGGAACATCTATCAGAACTCTTAGGTCAACGCTATCGCTTAATCGTTTCAAAAACAAAGGATTTGAGCCAAGATGACGATTGTTAAAACTTGTGGGAAGCTCTATTGGGCTGGGGAGTATGCCATTTTAGAACCAGGACAGTTGGCACTAATAAAAGCTATTCCCATCTATATGACAGCTGAGATTGAAGCGTCTGATGCCTATCGACTCTACTCAGATATGTTTACCTATAGTGTAGACATGCGACCGGATTCTTCTTATGCCTTGATTCAAGAAACAGTTGCCTTGGTGGAGGACTATCTAACTGCCCAAGGAGTTGCCTTGCAACCTTTTTCCATAGACATTCGTGGGAAAATGGAGCGTGAGGGCAAGAAGTTTGGCCTGGGTTCTAGTGGTAGTGTCGTTGTCTTGGTCATCAAGGCCATGCTTGCTTTCTATGAAAGACCAGCCGAAAGAGACCTTTTGTTTAAACTGGCTAGTGCTGTACTTCTTAAACGTGGGGACAATGGTTCCATGGGGGACATTGCCTGTATCGTATTAGAAGACCTGGCCCTCTATCAGTCTTTTGATCGTGAGAAAGTGGCAGAATGGCTAGAAAAAGAAGACTTGCCAACTGTATTAGCACGTGATTGGGGATTTTCAATCGCGAGCGTTGAACCGGTCTTAACATTTGACTTTCTGGTTGGTTGGACCAAGGAAGTGGCTGTATCAAGTCAAATGGTCAAGCAAATCAAGGATAATATGAACGCTAGCTTCTTGCAGGCTTCAAAAGAAACGGTAGCTAACTTGGTAAAAGCTTTGGAGGCAGGTCAAGAAGAAACCATTATTGACTTGCTAGAGCAAGCTAGCCAACTTTTAGAAGGCTTGAGTTCAGATATTTATACACCTTCGCTCAGACAATTAAAAGATGCCAGCCGAGACTTAAAAGCTGTTGCAAAAAGTAGTGGTGCTGGTGGTGGAGACTGTGGGATTGCTCTCAGTTTTGACCAAGATTCGACCACATTACTGAAAAAACGCTGGGCTGATCTAGGGATTGAGCTCTTGTATCAAGAAAGGATAGGACATGACGACAAATCGGAAGGATGAACACATCCGCTATGCCCTTGAACAAAAAGTTCTTATAATAGTTTTGATGAAGTTGAATTGATTCATTCTTCGCTACCCTTATATGACTTAGATGAGATTAATCTTTCGACAGAATTTGCAGGGCGCAAATGGGATTTTCCTTTTTATATTAACGCCATGACAGGCTGGGAGTGATAAGGGCAGAGAAATCAATCAAAAATTGGCTCAGGTGGCAGAGGCCTGTGGAATTTTATTTGTGACGGGTTCTTACAGTGCTGCTCTTAAGGATCCATCAGATGACTCTTTCTCAGTCAAAGACTAGTCACCCTAACCTTCTACTTGGAACCAATATTGGCTTGGACAAGCCTGTTGAATTGGGGATACAAACGGTAAAAGAGATGAATCCTCTTCTCTTACAGGTTCATGTCAATGTCATGCAGGAACTGCTCATGCCAGAAGGTGAACGTCAATTTAGATTATGGCAAAGCAATCTGAAAGATTATGCTGAGCAAATCTCTGTTCCCCTTGTTTTAAAAGAAGTCGGCTTTGGCATGGATGTGAAGACCATTGCTAAGGCATATGAGATGGGGATACGTACGGTTGATTTGTCTGGCCGTGGGGGAACTAGTTTTGCCTATATCGAAAACCGTCGTAGCGGTCAACGGGACTACCTCAATGATTGGGGGCAATCAACCATGCAGGCTCTTATCAATGCCCAAGACTGGAAAGATAAGATGGAGCTTTTGGTAAGTGGAGGTGTGCGCAATCCACTAGACATCATCAAATGCTTGGTCTTTGGAGCCAAAGCAGTTGGACTCTCACGCACCATGTTAGAGTTGGTTGAAAACTACCCAGTGGATGTCGTTATTTCCATTGTTGAAGGTTGGAAGGAAGACCTACGCTTGATTATGTGTGCCCTTAATTGTGCAAGGATTGAGGATTTGCAAAAGGTCGACTATCTCCTTTATGGAAAATTAAAAGAAGCGAAAGATCAACTATAAGGAGGTCGGGATTTTGGTCCCGGTCTTTTTATCATTCCTCAGACTGATGTGACATTTTGGTTTTGTGATACAATAAAATAGAGAGGACGGATACATGCGAAAATTTCAAATTTTTCTATTTATTGAAGCTTGTTTATTGACAGGAGCTCTGATTATGATGGTATCAGAGCATTTTTCCCGTTTTCTGCTGATATTGCTCTTGTTTTTACTGCTGATTCGATACTATACAGGAAGACAGGGTAATAACTTCATTTTAGTGGCGGTGAGCATCCTATTTTTCTTTATCATCATGCTCAATCCCTTTGTCATTTTAGCCATCTTTGTGGCCTTGATTTACAGCCTGTTCTTGCTTTATCCTATGATGAACCAGGAAAGAGAAGATACCAATCTGATTTTTGAAGAAGTAGTGACGGTGAAGAGGGAGAAAAATCGCTGGTTTGGGAACCTTCATCACTTCTCAAGTTACCAGACTTGTCGCTTTGATGATATCAATCTTTTTCGTCTCATGGGGAAGGATACCATTCATCTAGAGCACGTGATTTTGAAGCAATCATGATAATGTCATCATCTTGAGAAAACTAGTCGGTACAACCAGAATTATCGTACCAGTGGATGTAGAAGTCAGCCTCAGTGTCAATTCTCTGTACGGAGATTTAACCTTCTTTGACCAGCCTAAGCGTGCTTTACGCAATGAACAATTCCATCAAGAAACGAGAGATTATCTCAAGAGTCCAAAGAGTGTTAAGATTCTTTTGACAACTATGGTTGGAGATGTTGAGGTGGTGCGAGGATGAAAAAACAGCCCTATATTTTAATTGGTCTCACTTCATTCCTCTTTGTCGCCTTTCTATTTCGAAGCATTTTTAAGGTTCTGGATTTAGAGTGGAACTCTCTCTTCCAAGATTTAGAAAAGACAGAAAAAGTCCTATTTCTGGCTTTGATGTTTAGTTTTGCCCTAGCCTTTTTGATTGTCCTATTCTGGACAATGGTTGATGAAATTTCTAAAAGAAGAATACAAGCAAATCTCAAACGTCTGCTAGCCGGTAAAGATATTAAAAGTCTTGGAGATGCTGACCTAGACGCTAGTTTTAGAAATCTATCAGGAAAGCTTGGTTTGTTGACAGAAGCTATTCAAAAAGCAGACAATCAGGCCTTGGTCAAAGAAGAAGAAATTGTTGAAAAGGAGCGCAAGCGAATCGCGCGTGACTTGCATGATACGGTTAGTCAAGAAATTTTCGCTGCTCATATGATACTATCAGGTCTCAGTCAGCAAGCTTCTAAGTTAGACAGAGTGAAGATGCAGACACAACTCCAGAGTGTGACAGCTATTTTGGAGACTGCTCAAAGAGATTTGCGTATTCTACTATTGCATTTGCGTCCTATTGAACTGGAACAAAAAGAGTTTGGTGGAGGGGATTCAGATACTCCTTAAAGAACTAGAAGAAAAAAGTGATCTAAGGGTAAGCTTTAAATATCAGGTAACTGCATTACCTAAAAAGATTGAAGAGCATATTTTCCGTATTGTCCAAGAATTGATCAGTAATACCCTTCGCCATGCTCAAGCTTCCTGTCTAGATGTTTACCTTTATCAAACCGAAACCGAGTTACAATTGAAGGTGGCAGACAATGGTCGTGGTTTTCAGCTAGATGATGGAGACGAACTGAGCTATGGTTTACGGAATATCAAAGAACGAGTGGAAGATATGGCTGGGACTATACAATTATTAACAGCTCCCAAGCAAGGGTTAGCTGTTGATATCCGTATTCCTTTGCTTGATTTGGATAGATAAGAGGAAGTAAGATGAAACTATTATTGGTAGATGACCACCAAATGGTGCGTCTGGGTTTAAAAAGCTATTTTGAATTACAAGATGATGTAGAGGTTGTGGGAGAAGCAACTAATGGTGCGGAAGGGATTTCCATGGCCTTGGAGCTTCGTCCGGATGTGATTGTCATGGATATTGTCATGCCTGAAGTCAATGGAATTGACGCTACACTAGCTATCCTCAAAGAATGGCCAGAGGCTAAAATCTTGATTGTGACATCTTACCTAGACAATGAAAAAATCATGCCGGTCTTGAATGCTGGAGCTAGGGGTTATATGCTCAAGACTTCGAGCGCAGATGAGTTGCTGCACGCTGTTCGTAAGGTAGCAGCAGGTGAATTTGCTATTGAACAAGAGGTGAGCAAGAAGGTAGAATACAACCGTAATCACGTCGAACTACACGAAGACTTGACAGCTCGTGAACGGGATGTCCTTCAACTAATCGCTAAGGGCTATGAAAATCAGCGTATAGCTGATGAATTGTTTATCTCCCTCAAGACTGTTAAAACTCATGTTTCAAACATACTTGCTAAACTTCAGGTTAGTGACCGTACCCAGGTGGCTGTTTATGCCTTTCAGCACCACTTGGTAGGCCCTGACGAATTTTAGAGAAGTTTGAAAGCAACTTAAGCATGGAGGAAAAGCGCATCCATTACTTGAAAAAATTCGCTACTATATGGTATAATGGACTGTATTAAAAATTTTAAGGAGAAATGACAGAATGTCTGTATCATTTGAAAACAAAGAAACAAACCGTGGTGTCTTGACTTTCACTATCTCTCAAGACCAAATCAAACCAGAATTGGACCGTGTATTTAACTCAGTAAAGAAAACTCTTAATGTTCCTGGTTTCCGTAAAGGTCACCTTCCACGTCCTATCTTCGACCAAAAATTTGGTGAAGAAGCACTTTACCAAGATGCAATGAACGCTCTTTTGCCAGATGCTTATGAAGCAGCTGTAAAAGAAGCTGGTCTTGAAGTAGTTGCTCAACCAAAAATTGACGTAACTTCTATGGAAAAAGGTCAAGACTGGGTTATCACTGCAGAAGTTGTTACAAAACCTGAAGTTAAATTGGGTGAATACAAAAACCTTGAAGTATCAGTTGATGTAGATAAAGAAGTAACTGACGCTGATGTAGATGCACGTATCGAACGTGAACGCAACAACTTGGCAGAATTGGTAATCAAAGATGGTGCTGCTGAAGACGGCGACACTGTTGTTATCGACTTCGTTGGTTCTATCGACGGTGTTGAATTTGATGGTGGAAAAGGTGAAAACTTCTCACTTGGACTTGGTTCAGGACAATTCATCCCTGGATTTGAAGACCAATTGGTTGGACACTCAGCTGGTGAAACAGTTGACGTTATCGTAACATTCCCAGAAGACTACCAAGCAGAAGACCTTGCAGGTAAAGAAGCTAAATTCGTAACAACTATTCACGAAGTTAAAGCTAAAGAAGTTCCAGCACTTGACGACGAACTTGCAAAAGATATCGACGAAGAAGTTGAAACTCTTGACGAATTGAAAGAAAAATACCGCAAAGAATTAGCTGCTGCTAAAGAAGAAGCATACACTGATGCCGTTGAAGGTGCAGCAATCGATAAAGCTGTAGAAAACGCTGAAATCGTAGAACTTCCAGAAGAAATGATTCACGAAGAAGTTCACCGTTCAGTAAATGAATTCCTTGGAAACTTGCAACGTCAAGGTATCAACCCTGACATGTACTTCCAAATCACTGGAACTACTCAAGAAGACCTTCACAAACAATACGAAGCAGAAGCTGAGTCACGCACTAAGACTAACCTTGTTATCGAAGCTGTTGCGAAAGCTGAAGGATTCGACGCTACTGAAGAAGAAATCCAAAAAGAAATCGAGCAATTGGCTGCAGACTACAACATGGAAGTTGCTCAAGTACAAAGCTTGCTTTCAGCTGACATGTTGAAACACGATATCACAATCAAAAAAGCTGTTGAATTGATCACAAGCACTGCAACAGTAAAATAATCTGAAAAGATAAAAAAAGCCCACCGGATTCGGTGGGTTTTCTTATGCTTTATTTTCCGAAAAATTCTTGAAGGTCATCTTGACTAATTCCAATCATAGCTGGGATACTAGACCAGTTGTCCTCGGTGAGGATGTAGGATTGTCCAGAGTCATTTGTTGTGGTAGTTTCAGAGAAGGCTTGTTTACTTTCTTCAATATTATTTTCAATTAAATCACTGAAGACGCTCAATCAGATAGGTCTTGCGAGCTGTTCCAATGTGTTTGATTGCATAGTCAAAAGGCCTGCAGTTCACCAAGTAGGATGAGCTTTGCTTTTGGCACGAGTGATAGCAGTATAGATGAGATTGCGCTCCAGCATGCGCTTGCTAGCACTGGTAATCGGAAGGATCACAACTGGAAACTCACTACCCTGAGACTTTATGGATACTCATAGCATAGGCAAGGCGAATCTTGTACCATTCATTTCGAGGATAGGAGATCTCGTTGCCATCAAAATCGATGATAATTTCATCTTGTTTGGATTCAGTATATTTTCCAGGAATCAGGTCAGTAATATAGCCTAAATCTCCATTAAAGACATTGATTTCAGCATCGTTGACTAGATGAATGACCTTATCGCCTGTGCGGTAATGAAACTGACTTGCCTCAAAACTAATCTGTCCCTTTTGAAGAGGATTGAGCAGTTCTTGCATGAGTTGATTGATGGCATCAATCCCTGCTGTACCACGGTACATAGGAGCTAGAACTTGGATATCACGAGCAGGAATGCCACTTCTAATAGCAGCATCTAGGATTTTTTCAATGGTCGCAGGGATATGGTTACTAGCGATTTCAAAGTAGGAACGATCTGCTTTTTTCTGAGTGAAATCTGCAGGCAAGATGCCCTGTCTAATCTGACTAGCGAGAGTGACAATGGTTGATTCTTCGCTCTGACGGTAGATTCTTTCCAAGCGTGTTTGAGGAATACTTGAAATCTGGAGTAAGTCAGCCAAGACTTGACCAGGACTAACCGATGGCAACTGGTCACTATCGCCTACGATGAGAATTTTACTATTAGAGGAGATGTTGGAGAAGAGTTGGTTGGCTAGCCAGGTATCCACCATAGAGAACTCGTCTACGATGATAAAATCAGCATCTAGATAATCTTCCAAATGACTGGTATCGTCGTCTCCAGTCATCCCCAAATGGCGGTGAATCGTTGCACTTGGCAAGCCTGTCAACTCATTCATACGACGAGCCGCGCGACCAGTTGGAGCAGCTAGGAGAATCGGTAGATTGCTCTTTTTCTTGAGATCAAGTCCTTCCATTAGAGCATAAACACCAATAATCCCATTGATAACAGTGGTTTTACCCGTACCAGGTCCACCTGTCAGGATAAAGACCTTGTTTTGGATAGCGTCGCAGATTGCATGCTTTTGAATAGTATCGTATTGGATGCCTAATTCTTTCTCAACAGTTGTGATATGATCCTGGATGATTTCTATTTCATGTTTATTGGGTTCTTCTTTTTCAAGGATGCGAATGAGGTGATTGTGAATTCCTTCTTCAGCGAAAAAGAGACTGTTGTCAAAGATTTTCGTATCAACCTGCTGAACTTTTTCTTCTTCAATGAGATTGGATAATTCTTGTGCAAGTTGACTGGGCTCCAGTTCAACAGGTCGTGAGGATTCAAGTAGAGTTAGAGTTTTTTCTAATAGATCTCTTGCTTCAACATAAGTATCCCCGCTTTCCATACAAGCATTTAAAAGGCTATGAACAAGACCTGCTCGAAAGCGTTCAGGTGCCTGACTCTCAATCCCCAATTCCTGTGCTAATTGGTCAGCGATGGTAAAGCCCAAACCCTTGATATCTTCTACCAACTGATAAGGATAATTTTCAACGATATCGATGGTTTCCTCTTTATAGGTATCCTGGATTTGAATAGCTAATTTATTAGGAATCCCGTAGTTTGCAAGCTTGGCCAAAACCATCTCAGTTCCGTAGTTGAGACGAAGTGTAGAAACGAAGGCCTCACGACTTTTAGAAGATAGTCCTGAGATGGTTTCGAGTTTCTCAGGATGCTCCAGGATTTCATCAATGGTATTTTCTCCATAGAGTTCCACAATCTTTTGGGCAGTTTTGAGCCCAATCCCTTTGAAATGGCTACTAGAGAAATACTTGACTAAGCCCTTACTAGTTGGTTTGCTCTTTCATAACGGGTAATTTGTAGTTGCTCTCCGTATTTGGAGTGTTGGACAATCTGCCCCCAAAAAGTGTATTCCTCTCCCTCGATGACATCAGCCATAGTTCCTGTCACAATGATCTCGAAATCATCAAAGTCCTCAGCATTGGTATCCTCTATATCTAGGAGGAGAATACGATAAAAATTACTGACATTTTCAAAAATAATACGTTCAATCGTACCTGTAAAATAGACTTCCATATAATTCCTTTACATTCCTGAAATGAAATCAAATCATTCAGAATAGAATGAGAAGAGGCTGAGATTTAGTATTTCTCGGCCTCTTAGTGTTATTAGAATGTTCCGATACGTTTGAGTGGCCAGAAACGGAATTTAGCCTCTCCGATGATATCTTTTGCTTTAAAAGTACCAACGTGTCGACTATCACTAGATACCAGACGGTCATCACCAAGTAGGAGGTATTGTCCCTCTGGAACAGTGAATGTGAAGCTAGTATTGAAATTAACATCTAAGGTAAAGGCCTGAGCTTTCTCAGCAAGACTTCTGAAGTACTCGCCTTTTTTCCCATCCCAACTATCTCCAGTATAGGTAGATTGAAGTTTATCCTCTTTAAAGCGTTTGAGATACTCTGCTAGATAAGGCTCATCGGTTTCTTGTCCATTGATGTAGAGCTTATCATTTTCGTAACGGATGGTATCACCTGGCAATCCGATGACTCGCTTTACGATGTCTTTATTCCCTTCATCCTCATGAGCGACAACTATATCAAAGCGATCGATAGGGAGATGTTTAACAACAAAGAGGATTTCTCCATCAGCTAGAGTAGGATCCATTGAGTGTCCTTCTACACGAACATTGCTCCAGAGAAAGAGACGGCTGAGACCAACTAAGGCGATAATCAGGAAGAAAACTCCCCATTCTCTTATAAATGATTTTAAATATTTCATGGTTCACCTCTATAGAAGTTTTTTTGCTTTTTCAGTATTTTTAAAATGAAGTTTGGCGCAGAAATTGAGGCCATTCATTCCATATGCTTGAAGGATTTGGCTAGCTACCTTATCAGAAGCAGCTCCAGCACCACTTGGAAGTTGGTATCCCAGCTCTCGTCCTAGGTTTTCAAGATTTTCTAGGAAGAGATCACGCGCAATGATGGAGCTGACAGCGACGGCCAAGTATTTGCCCTCAGCTTTTTCCTCTAGAGTGATTGGATTAGGAAAATGATTGGCTTCATTTTTTAGATACTTATCATAGTTCTGTGAGCTTGTAAAGGCGTCAATAACAATTTTTTCAGGTTCAACTCCCTTTTGAAGGAGGAGATAGATTGCTTGATTGTGAAGAGCTACCTTGACCGAAACAGCATTGTAGCGCTCACCAATGACTTCGTTATACTTACTCGGAGAAAGTAGGAGTGCTTGATGTTGGATTTTTTCCTTAAGAATAGGAGCAAGCTGACGAATCTTTTGGTCAGTTAGTGTTTTAGAATCTCCAACCCCAAGTTTTCGTAAAAAGTCATGCTGATCAGGAGTTACAAATGACGCCACTATAGCCAGACCACCGAAGTAGGAACCATTTCCGACTTCATCTGTTCCAATTAAGGGGAAATTTTGCCCGCTAACTACTTGTGCTACCTGATAACCAAAAAAGCTAGCATAGCTTTCAGCGGCTTCTCCTTGCAAGAGGACTTTCCCAGATGTATAGACGGAAACACTGGCTTGAGGAAGTTTTAAAAAGTAGCGAATATAAGGATTTTTACTAGGAGTGAGGGCATGCTCATGCTTTTGAACAAAAGCATGAATTTCCTTTTCACTCGGAGTTAATGTGATACTTGCCATAGTCTCTATTGTACCATAAAAGCGCTAGAATTGGTAAAAACTGACAAACTTAGTGAAATTTGGTATAATATCGTGAGGTGAATTTTATGGCAAATCTAAATCGATTCAAGTTTACATTTGGGAAAAAAACATTAACGCTGACAACTGAACATGACAATCTTTTCATGGAGGAGATTGCTAAAGTTGCGACAGAAAAATATGAAGCAATCAAAGAACAAATGCCTGGAGCTGATGATGAGACAGTAGCTATCCTTTTAGCAGTTAACTGCTTGTCAACACAGCTCAGCCGTGAGATTGAATTTGATGATAAGGAGCAAGAGTTAGAATCACTCCGTTATAAGGTGGTTGCGGCTAAACAAGAGCAGAGTAAGATTGAGGATTCCCTATGATTTCTATTCTACTCTTATTAATCCTTGCTTGGAGCTTTATATAGGCTACCGCCGAGGAATTATTTTGCAAGCATATTATCTTGTAGCAACGATTGTCTCTGCTTATTTTGCAAGCAAATATTACCAATCTTTAGGGCAGAAGTTCAATTTATTAATCCCTTATGCTAATCCGCAGGAAGGACAGGGAACATTTCTTTTTTTCCCATCCAATCAACTTTTTCCAACTAGATAAGGTTTTTTTATGCAGGTGTCGGCTTCCTCTTAGCCTTTACGATTTTTTTACTGCATCGGCCGTTTGCTTGGTCTTTTTTTCTAAACCTAGTACCAAGTAAGATACTTGATGGGAAAATACTACCGTATCGGTGCGGGTGTGCTATCAGTCGGTGTGACCTTGTTTGTCCTCCAGATGATGCTAACGATTCTCGCGACTGTGCCATTACAAATTGTTCAAAAATTCACTTGAAAAATAGCTTTGTAGCTAGACATATCATCCAAAGCATTCCATTCACAACTAAGTTTGATTAAACAGCTTTGGGTTACTAAAAATAATCGGATAAAAAGGGCGGGAACTATTCCTAGCCTTTTTGTTTACAATTTCGAAAAAGTAAGAGATTGATTTAAAAAAAGTTGAAAAATAAGAAAAGCCATATACTTTTTTTACTAAGGAAATAAGATGAATACAAAAAAATACTAGAAACGTTAGAATTTAACAAGGTCAAAGGCTCTATTTGAGCCTCATCTTTTTGACGGAACAAGGGACTAGAGCAGTTAAAAGAGCTAGTCCCAACAGATAAAGCTGATAAAATTAGACAGGCCTTTGCAGAAATGAAGGAGATGCAAGAACTCTTTGTTGAGCATCCTCATTTCAGCATTTCGGCAACAAAAGATATTGCGGCTACCTGCAAACGTTTGGAGATGGGTGCTGATCTCAACATAGAGGAATTTCTCCTTCTCAAACGTGTCATCTTTGCCAGTCGTGAACTGAAAAATTTCTATGATAATCTTGAAAATGTACGCTTGGACCACTTGGCAAATTGGTTTGAGAAACTTCATGATTTCCCACATCTGCAGGGCAATCTCCAAGCCATCAACGAAGCTGGATTTATTGAGAATTTTGCTAGTGAAGAACTAGCACGAATCCGTCGTAAAATCCATGATAGCGAGAGCCAAGTTCGTGATGTCTTGCAAGACCTTCTCAAGCAAAAGGCGCAGATGTTGACAGAAGGGATCATCGCTAGTCGAAATGGTCGCCAAGTTCTTCCTGTCAAAAATACACCTATCGTAACAAGATTGCCGGTGTGGTACATGATATTTCTGCCAGTGGGAACACTGTCTATATCGAACCGCGTGAAGTGGTCAAGCTGAGTGAGGAAATTGCTAGTCTTCGTGCAGATGAACGCTATGAGATGATGCGTATCCTTCAGGAACTCTCTGAGCGAGTGCGACCGCATGCAGCTGAAATTGCAAATGATGCCTGGATTATTGGGCATTTGGACTTGATTCGGGCTAAGGTCCGCTTTATCCAGGAGACAGGAGCAGTGGTTCCACAAGTCTCTGAAGGACAGGAGATTCAACTCCTTCATGTTCGTCATCCCTTGGTGCAAAATGCTGTTGCTAATGATGTTCACTTTGGTAAAGGATCTAACAGCCATCGTCATCACTGGTCCCAATACGGGTGGTAAGACCATTATGCTCAAAACCTTAGGGTTGACGCAATTGATGGCCCAGTCAGGTTTGCCGATTTTGGCCGATAAGGGCAGTCGTGTGGGGATTTTTCGAGGAGGTCTTTTGCGGATATCGGAGATGAACAATCCATTGAGCAAAGTCTCTCAACTTTCTCTAGTCATATGACTAATATCGTTGATATTCTTGGTAAGGTCAACCAAAACTCGCTTTTGCTACTGGATGAGCTTGGAGCAGGTACAGATCCTCAGGAAGGAGCTGCCCTTGCCATGTCTATCCTAGAAGACTTGCGCTTGCGTCAGGTCAAGACCATGGCAACCACTCACTATCCTGAACTCAAGGCCTATGGAATTGAAACGGCTTATGTTCAGAATGCCAGCATGGAGTTTGATACAGCTAGCCTGCGTCCAACCTATCGCTTTATGCAGGGAGTACCTGGTCGAAGCAATGCCTTTGAGATTGCTAAACGTTTGGGCTTGTCAGATGTCATTGTAGGTGATGCCAGCAAGCAGATTAACCAAGACAATGATGTCAATCGCATCATAGAGCAGTTGGAAGAGCAGACACTTGAAAGCCGTAAACGTCTTGAGAATATTCGCCAAGTTGAGCAGGAAAACCTCAAGATGAACCGTGCGCTTAAAAAACTCTACAATGAACTCAATCGTGAGAAAGAAACAGAACTCAATAAGGCGCGTGAGCAAGCTGCTGAGATTGTTGAATTGGCTCTAGCTGAAAGTGATGATATTCTTAAAAACCTTCACAGAAAATCTCAACTAAAACCACATGAAATTATCGAAGCCAAGGCCAAGCTCAAGAAGTTGGCACCTGAAAAAGTTGATCTTTCTAAAAATAAGGTCCTTCAAAAGGCCAAGAAGAAACGAGCTCCAAAAATTGGGGATGATATCATCGTTTTAAGCTATGGTCAACGAGGTACCTTGACCAATCAACTCAAGGATGGTCGTTGGGAAGCTCAAGTCGGCTTGATCAAGATGACGCTTGAAGATAAGGAATTCGACTTGGTTCAGGCTCAGCAAGAAGCGCCTGTCAAAAAGAAACAAGTCAACGTGGTCAAGCGCGCTGTTGGTAAAGCACCGCAGGCTAGACTTGATCTTCGTGGCAAACGCTATGAGGAGGCTATGGAAGCCTTGGATGCCTTTATCGACCAAGCCCTGCTCAACAACATGGCTCAAGTAGACATCATCCATGGTATCGGTACAGGAGTCATCCGTGAAGGAGTAACTAAATATCTCCAAAGAAACAAGCAAGTCAAGAGCTTTGGCTATGCGCCACAAAATGCAGGTGGTTCTGGAGCGACTATCGTTACCTTTAAAGGCTAACCAAGCTATAGAATGAAATGTTAAAAGAGTACCTATCAAGTGATAGGTACTCTTTTGATGAATTTATTTTAATCATTATTGTTAGTGAGTATTTTAAAAGGGGACAATCGTTTTATAGCCAAAAAAAATTGATGAAGGCTTGTCTAGCTGAGCTTTAATTATGCTATACTGATAGTAACGTTATTTTCGGAGGTTAACATGAAGAAACTCCCCTTAGCCTTTTCAGGTTGCTTATTGGGATTAGCTGGTGCAGGAAATCTTATCTTAGATACCTTCCCATTTCTTTCTCATTTGCTTAGTTTGTCAGGCTTGATTCTATGGTTTTGTTTTATTTACAGTCATCTTAGTGATTGGCAAGTAAGCAAGCAAGAACTGAAGAAAGCACCCCTCTTGTCAGGAATGGCGACCTTTCCCATGGCAGGGATGATTTTATCGACTTATTTATTGCGAGTGTTACCTATGAGCTTGAGTATCATTGCACAAGTTCTCTGGTGGTTTGCCTTTCTACTGGATGTAGGTTTAATTATCTACTTTACTATCAATTACGTTCAGACTAAGCCAAGGGCTAGTGCTACACCGACTTGGACTGTTCTTTATGTAGGAATAGCAGTAGCAAGCTTGACCTACCCCGTGGTGGGGATAGTTGGTATTGCCTATGGAGCTTGGATTTTTGGTTTTATCTTAACCCTCATCCTGTATCCTCTCATTTATCAAGATTTGAAAAAGAATCCATTGCCACTAGCTTTAATGGGTCAAGAAGGAATCTATTGTGCTCCATTTTCTCTACTGTTGGCAGCACTGGTTCGGATAGGAGGCCCAGGTCTTCCTAACTGGGTTTTACTGGTCATGATTCTTGCATCACAGACTTTCTTTTTCTTTGTCCTTAGTCGCTTGCCGAGAATTCTAAAACAGGGATTTCAACCATCCTTTTCAGCTCTAACTTTCCCAACCATCATCACGGCAACTTCCTTGAAAATGGCCCAGGGAATCCTACAGTTTCCAACCCTTAACCTCCTCGTTTGGTTAGAAACTATCATTTGTTTAACAATCCTCATCTACGTATTAGTAGAATATGTGAGATATTTAAGAAAATAACAAATCCCCTAGCACTGAGAAGTGTTAGGGGGGTGTTTTTTAGAGCGATTAATAACATTCTTTTTGCTTAACTTCTTTAAAGAGTTGATAAAGAGTATAGAAATAGACCAAACTAAAAATGATACAGATAGTTAGAAATAGGAGATATCTCCAATCCATAGAATTCGTAATTAGTTGTGGGAGAGATACGAGGATAAAGCAGAGAGATGCGTTTAAGAGGCGTATTTTTTTTGATGTGATTTTCTGAAACCTTTGTCCTTTGTTCAAGACAGGAAGGGCTAGCAGGAAGATGATCAGAAAAGGACGTGTAATATAGCCATAAACTAGGAAAAAGGTCATAAAGATACTGACCAAAATATGACTGAGAATTAAAGTTTGTAATGATTTCATATGATTCCTCCTAATAGTCGTCTTGATCTTCCTTGGCTTTTCGAATGCGAAGCCAGACGACAAGTTGCATTATTAATCCGAAAAAGAATGCTGCGAAAAGAATTGATGTGAAATGACCGAAATTGAAAAGAGAGGTGAAATAGTTCTTGCCATCATCCGTTAAGACATTGAGAAGTGGCATGCCAAAGAACATAAAAACTCCATAGACTAGACCAGCCTTAAGTCCAGGGTAGTGCAATTGTTTCTTTTCTTTACAAGTCAACATTTCAGGATCAATAGTAGTAATACCTGTTTTTTTAGTTTGAGTGGAAACATAGATAGCACAAGCCATAGAAACCAGAAAAATAATGATTGGATATCCGAAAGCGACCACTTGGGGATATTTATAAGCGAGGACAAAGGGAATGAGATTGCCAAAAACCATGAGGTAGAAGAGAACCATAAAGAGTTTATTTCCGATGCGGTCAGCCTCACGTTGTTTGTGTTCATCAAGTGGTCCAGAAATGCCGTATGTGCGTTTGATTAGTTTTTCAGTGAGAGTTTCTTTTTTCATTTTTCTTCTCCTTATTAAAATTCGTCCTCCCAAAAGAGACTGTTGAGGTCTGTTTGGAGGCTATGAGCGAGATTGAGACAGAGTTCCAGGGTAGGATTGTACTTGTCATTCTCAATCATGTTGATGGTTTGTCTAGAGACACCGATATCTTTGGCAAGTTCGAGCTGGGATATGCCCAATTCCTTGCGAAATTCTTTCACACGATTCATGCTTCCTCCTTATTTGATTATGTCACATATATTTGACTATAGTATATCTTTTAAAAAATAAAATGTCAACTATTTTTGACATATTTTTAAAAGAATCTTGGTGATAATATTTCTATGTGAAAATCTTCTACGATTTTATGCTATAATGAAGAAAAATAAGAGTGATTTGGATACCCTGAATGCTATCCAATAAAGAAAGAGCAGAAAATGAACCATAAGATTGCAATTTTATCAGACATTCATGGTAACACGACAGCCTTAGCTGGAGTGCTTGAGGACGCTAAAAAGTTGGGAGCGACTGAATATTGGCTTCTGGGAGATATTTTTCTTCCTGGGCCGGGAGCAAATGACTTGGTGGCTCTTTTGAAAGACCTTCCCATTACAGCATCTGTTCGAGGCAACTGGGATGATTGTGTGTTAGAGGCTTTAGATGGGCAATATGGTTTAGAGGATCCCCAAGAAATCCAGCTTATGCGATTGACCCAGTATCTGATGGAGCGTCTAAACCCAGAGCATATTGATTGGTTGAGAAATCTACCTATGGTAGCCAAGAAAGAAGTGGAAGGCTTGCGCTTTTCTCTTTCACATAATTTACCTGAGAAAAATTATGGTGGTGATTTGCTGGTTGAAAATGATACCGAAAAATTTGACCAGCTACTTGATGAAACTACTGATGTAGCCGTCTATGGTCATGTTCACAAGCAGTTGCTTCGTTATGGTAGCCAAGGTCAACAAATCATCAATCCAGGTTCGATTGGTATGCCTTATTTTGACTGGGTAGGGCTGAAAAAAATCACCGTGCCCAGTATGCCTTACTTGAGGTTGAAAAATGGTGAATTAGTCAATATCCAATTTCGTAAGGTTGTTTATGACTATGAAGCAGAGCTAGAATCAGCTAAGACCAAGGGCCTTCCCTTTATCGAAATGTATGAAGAATTGCGGCGAGAGGACAACTATCAAGGCCATAATAGAGATTTGTTAGCTAGTTTAATTGAAAAGCATGGCTATGTGGAGGATGTGAAGAATTATTTTGATTTTTTGTAAGAGTTGCTTTGATTAACAGATACTAAATAAACGATTGGACTAGCCAATCGTTTTTAATATATCTTATTGTAATTGAGATTGATCTGGTAGGTAGGAACCACCGAGATAGGTTTTGCTGAGTTTTTCAAGGGTTCCGTCTTGGTAGAGTTCTTTGAGGACCTTGTCAAATTGTTCTTTAATTTCTTTTCCATCGCTTGAGAAGATAATGTAGTTATTTGGATTATCATTGCTTTCCAAGTCGACTACGTTCAAGTCTAAACCTCGGTCTTGGATAATCTTTTTGAACATTTTCGATAAATTTAATATAGATTTTAAAAAAATAGTGAACTCAATGAGCTTTTTTTAGCTTCAATAATTCGGTAAATGTTTGACAATAAAAATTATTTTATTTTTAAAAATATAGGTATCATAAAAACTATTTAAAGGAGATAGTCATGAAAAAAACTTCTTACTGCGGGCCTTGTGCTCTTATCAGTTGCAACTTTAGCAGCTTGTGGAAATAAATCTTCTGATTCTGCAAGTAAAGTTTCAAGCACGACTGAACAAACATCAGCTTCATCAAAAACAGATAACTCAAAGACAAACACATCTGAAGTTACTCTTCTAACAGATGAAGAAATTGACAACGCTAAAACAATTGGAGATATGAAAACTCTTTTTGGTAAGTTGATTGACAACTATAAGAAATATGTTGAAGAAATCGGTGACAAAGTTCCTGAGGCTCAAAAAGATGCTTATAAACAACAAGTGGAACCTGCTCTTAACTCACTAGAAACTTCAAGAAAGGCATTTAATGATGGCTTGTCAAGCGCAGGTTCTGACGATACAGAAATGCCTGCAGAAGCACGTACTGTTTTCCTTCAACAATTGAAGACTGCACGTGATGCTATGAAACAAGCGATTGAATCTGCAAGTAAAATTGTATCAGCGCAATAATATGAGTAAAGTAGGCGACTAATCGTCTACTTTTTCTTGTGCAGAAAGTTTTTATTATAGCTTACAACTAAATCGAAAAGCTTGTAATTCCTGGTTAAGAGATGGGATAAAGGTCTCTACTTATGAAAAATCTCTGCAAGCTCTTTCAAAATGTGGTAAAATGGAAGCAGTAGAATTAGAAAAGGAACTTGCTTATGAAATTTCTTGAGTTAAATAAAAACGTCATGCGACAAAGCATTTTATTGATAAACCTGTTGATCCCAAGGATGTTCGTACTGCTATTGAAATCGCAACCTTGGCACCAAGCGCTCACAACAGTCAGCCTTGGAAGTTTGTTGTGGTTCGTGAGAGAAATGCTGAACTAGCAAAATTGGCTTACGGTTCAAACTTTGAGCAAGTAGCATCTGCCCCTGTAACCATTGCCTTGTTTACAGATACTGACCTAGCTAAACGAGCTCGCAAGATTGCCCGTGTTGGTGGAGCAAAGAACTTCTCAGAAGAACAACTTCAGTACTTTATGAAAAATCTTCCAGCTGAGTATGCACGTTACAATGAACAACAAGTCAGTGACTACTTGGCTCTTAATGCAGGATTAGTTGCGATGAACTTGGTCCTTGCATTGACTGACCAGGGAATTGGTTCAAACATTATCCTTGGTTTTGACAAATCAAAAGCTAATGAAGTCTTTGGAAATTGAAGAACGCTTCCGTCCAGAGCTTTTGATTACAGTAGGATACACAGATGAGAAATTGGAACCAAGCTACCGCTTGCCAGTAGATGAAATTATCGAGAAAAGATAGGAAGTAAAAATGACAGTTATTGATTTTACAGCAGAAGTAGAAAAACGTAAAGAAGACCTCTTGGCTGACTTGTTTAGCCTTTTGGAAATCAACTCAGAACGTGATGACAGCAAGGCAGATGCGCAGCATCCATTTGGACCTGGTCCAGTAAAAGCCTTGGAGAAATTCCTCGAAATCGCAGACCGTGATGGCTACCCAACAAAAAATGTCGACAACTATGCAGGTCATTTCGAGTTTGGTCAAGGAGAAGAAGTTCTCGGAATCTTTGCTCACATGGACGTAGTGCCAGCAGGTAGTGGTTGGGACACGGACCCTTACACTCCAACTATCAAAGATGGTCGTCTTTATGCGCGTGGGGCTTCTGATGACAAGGGACCAACTACAGCATGTTACTACGGTTTGAAAATCATCAAAGAACTTGGGCTTCCGACTTCTAAGAAAGTTCGTTTCATTGTAGGAACTGACGAAGAGTCAGGTTGGGCAGATATGGACTACTACTTTGAACATGTAGGACTTGCAAAACCAGACTTTGGATTCTCTCCAGATGCTGAATTCCCTATCATCAATGGTGAAAAAGGAAATATCACAGAATACCTCCACTTTGCTGGTGAAAATACTGGTGCAGCTCGTCTTCACAGCTTTACAGGTGGCTTACGCGAAAACATGGTACCTGAATCAGCAACTGCAGTCGTTTCAGGTGACTTAGCTGACTTGCAAGGGAAGCTAGACGCCTTCGTTGCAGAGCACAATCTCAGAGGAGACATCCAAGAAGAAAATGGTCAGTACAAGGTGGCTGTAATTGGTAAATCAGCCCATGGTGCTATGCCTGCTTCAGGTGTCAATGGTGCAACTTATCTTGCTCTCTTCCTCAGCCAATTTGCTTTTGAAGGACCTGCAAAAGAGTACCTCGATATTGCTGGTAAGATTCTCTTGAATGACCACGAAGGCAAGAATTTGAAGGTTGCTCATGTGGATGAAAAAATGGGAGCTCTTTCTATGAATGCGGGTGTCTTCCGCTTTGATGAAACAAGTGCTGACAATACTATTGCCCTCAACTTCCGTTATCCAAAAGGAACAAGCCCAGAGCAAATCAAGTCAGTTCTTGAAAGCTTGCCAGTTGCTTCAGTCAGCCTTTCTGAACATGGTCACACTCCTCACTATGTGCCAATGGAAGATCCACTCGTTCAAACCTTGTTGAATGTTTACGAAAAACAAACAGGTCTTCAAGGTCACGAACAAGTCATCGGTGGAGGAACTTTTGGACGTCTATTAGAGCGTGGTGTAGCCTACGGTGCTATGTTCCCAGATTCTATCGATACTATGCACCAGGCCAATGAATTTATCGCCTTGGACGATCTTTTCCGTGCAGCAGCCATCTACGCTGAAGCTATTTATGAATTGATCAAATAATGATCTAGAAGTCTGAGATTCTATGCTTGGACTTCTTTTTGGAGGGAAACAGATGTCTCAAATCGAAAAAATCAAGCAAGCTATCATGGCGGATCCACAGAATGCCAGCTATACTGAGCAGGGTATCGAGCCTCTTTTTGCAGCACCAAAGACTGCTCGTATCAATATCATTGGGCAAGCTCCTGGACTCAAAACTCAAGAAGCAGGACTTTACTGGAAGGATAAAAGTGGTGACCGCTTGCGAGAGTGGCTAGGTGTGGATGAAGATACGTTTTATAATTCAGGTTACTTTGCAGTCATGCCTATGGATTTCTACTTTCCAGGTCATGGAAAATCGGGTGACCTACCACCACGTCCAGGTTTTGCAGAAAAATGGCATCCAAAACTTTTGAAGGAATTGCCAGATATTCAATTAACACTCTTGATTGGGCAGTATGCTCAGGCTTACTATCTGCATGAAAAGGTCAGTGGCAAGGTGACAGATCGTGTGCATCGCTTTAAAGATTATTTGCCTGATTATTTCCCTTTGGTGCATCCGTCACCACGCAACCAAATCTGGATGAAAAAAAATCCTTGGTTTGATTCGGAAGTGGTTCCCGATTTGAAAAAAAGAATTAAAACAATTTTAGGAGAAAAAGAATGAAAGAAATTTCCTTCGATGAATTTTACCAGCTTTATCAAAATGAGCAACTTTCTCTAGTGGACGTGAGAGAAGTAGAGGAATTTGAAGCTCTTCATTTAGAAGGTGCTCATAATTTCCCTCTCAGTCAACTGGCAGATACTTATGTACAACTGGACAAAGACCAGCTTTATTACGTGATTTGTAAATCAGGAATGCGTTCAGCACGCGCTTGTCAATTTTTAACAGAACAAGGATATGAGGTTATCAATGTCCAAGGTGGCATGGATGCTTTAGAATAAGAAAAACTCCCTTTGAGACCGAAAATAAGAAAGGTTTTAAAGGGAATTTATTTGCTCTAAAATTTCGAAAATTGAAAACATTTTAGAATGATTTCCTGATAGCCTTTTCATGCCTTTAAACATGTTATACTAAGAAAGTATTTTAATTTTATAAGGAGAGTTTATGGCTAAAAAAGGTGCTTTAACAGGATTACTTCTGTTTGGAATATTTTTTGGAGCAGGTAACTTGATTTTCCCTCCAACTCTAGGCGCACAGTCTGGAGAAAACTTCCTTCCTGCCATTGCAGGATTTGTATTTTCAGGTGTTGGGATTGCCGTCCTAACTTTGATTATTGGGACCCTTAATCCTAAGGGTTATATCTATGAGATTTCTAAGAAAATTTCTCCATGGTTTGCGACGATTTATCTTGCAGCTTTGTACTTGTCGATTGGTCCATTCTTTGCCATTCCACGTACAGCAACAACATCGTTTGAGGTCGGTATTAGTCCCCTCCTGGCCGAAGCAGATAAGGGGTTAGGTTTGATTGTCTTTACCATTCTCTACTTTGTTGCAGCCTATTTAATCGCCCTTAATCCTTCAAAGATTTTGGATCGTATTGGACGAATCTTGACTCCAGTATTTGCGATTTTGATTGTTGTTTTGGTTATCCTTGGGGCCTTTAAATATGGTGGGAACGCACCGCAAGCAGCATCAGGTGCCTATCAAACTTCAGCTTTTGGTGCAGGTTTCCTTGAGGGATATAATACACTTGATGCGCTTGCTTCCGTTGCCTTTAGTGTTATCGCTGTTCAAACCTTGAAACAGCTTGGATTTTCAAGTAAGAAAGAATACATTTCAACTATTTGGGTCGTTGGAATCGTTGTAGCTTTAGGATTTAGTGCTTTATACATTGGCCTAGGTTTCCTTGGAAATCATTTCCCAGTACCAGCTGAAGTGATGAGCGAAGGAACTCCAGGAGTTTATATCTTGTCACAAGCAACGCAAGAAATCTTTGGCTCGACAGCACAGCTTTCCTTGCAGTCATGGTAACGGTGACTTGTTTCACAACAACTGTAGGCTTGATTGTATCAACAGCTGAATTCTTTAACGGACGTTTCCCACAAATCAGCTATAAGGTTTATGCAACTGTCTTTACCTTGATTGGTTTTGCTATTGCAAACCTTGGTTTGAGTGCCATTATCAAGTACTCTGTACCAGTTCTCGTTATTCTGTATCCAATTACGATTACCATTGTTATGATTGTGATTGTGAACAAGTTTGTACCACTTTCAAAACCAGGTATGCAGTTGACTGTTGGTCTGGTCACAGCTATTGCCGTTGCCAGTGTATTAGGGTCTACATTTAAGATTGACTTTCTTGCAAATATCGTGAACGCTCTACCATTTGCGGAGGCTTCTCTGCCATGGTTGGCACCAGCGATTATCGGAATTTTACTTTCTCTTGTTCTTCCAAACAAACAAGTAAGTGAAGCTTTTGAAATGGAATAATAAAAAAACCTTGGCTTATGCCAAGGTTTTTTCATTACTCTTAGTTAGTTTTTTCTGTAAATCCAAGATCTTTTAACATTTTCTTAGAAGCAGTAAGGCTAATATGGTTACCAATGCCTGAGTATTCTTCTGGCCTTGCTTTTCTAAGTTCGTCAAGACTTGCGACTGTATAGTCAACTTCAGCATCTTGAACGACCTTTCCATCTTTGATTTCAATGCTATGAGTAACACCTTTTAGGCCTTGATATCCTTTATAGGTTTCCTCAATGAATGCTTTAAGAGTCTCAGCAGTAGTGTCGAGAGCTTCTGGATCATAAACATTATGACCCGATTGTTTCAATACTTTGTCTCCATCTACAGTGTAGGTTAAAGTAGAATTAAGGCCAGTACGAGTATCATTTACAAAAGTAACAGTTTTTAGTTCTGATTTCTTTTCAGTTGTTTCAGCCTCAGTAGTTTTTACCTCAGTTGACTCTACTTTTGAAGAGTTAGAAGTTGTTGATGACTGTTTTGAACATCCCAACAAGAATGCCAACGGTAATGCTAAGAGAAGCGTCATTTTGAAATATCTGTTCATATTTTTTCCTTTCATCATAAGAACTACTTTTATTATACCATAACATACTTTCATTATCAAAGTATGTCAGTTTTTCCTTTTTACACATACTAAAATGGGAAAAGTGATATAATGGTAAGAAGAGGTGAAGAAATGAATCAAACTGTAGAATATATTAAAGAACTAACTGCTATCGCATCGCCAACAGGTTTTACCCGTGAGATTACTGATTATTTAGTTGAGACACTTGAAAAGTTAGGCTATCAACCTGTCCGTACTGCCAAAGGTGGTGTCAACGTTACTGTTAAAGGTAAAAATGATGAAAAACAACGTTATGTAACTGCCCATGTGGATACCCTGGGAGCTATCGTTCGCGCTGTTAAACCAGATGGTCGTCTCAAAATGGATCGTATCGGAGGCTATCCTTGGAACATGATTGAGGGGGAAAACTGTACTGTTCATGTGGCTAGTACAGGTAAGGCTATTTCAGGTACCATTTTAATCCACCAAACTTCTTGTCACGTCTATAAGGATGCTGGAACTGCGGAACGTACGCAGGACAATATGGAAGTACGTTTGGATGAAAAAGTAACCAACGAAAAAGAAACACGTGCACTCGGTATCGAGGTTGGAGACTTTATCAGTTTTGACCCACGAACTGTGGTGACTGAGACAGGCTTTATCAAGTCTCGTCATTTGGATGACAAGGTCAGCGCAGCTATTCTCCTCAATCTCCTTAAAGTCTATAAAGAAGAAGGGATTGAGCTTCCAGTTACTACGCATTTTGCCTTTTCAGTCTTTGAAGAAGTTGGGCATGGTGCTAACTCAAGTATCCCTAGTCAAGTTGTCGAATATCTGGCTGTGGATATGGGAGCGATGGGAGATGACCAGCAGACGGACGAGTACACAGTGTCTATCTGTGTCAAAGATGCTTCTGGTCCTTACCACTATGAATTCCGTCAACATTTAGTTGCTTTAGCTGAAGAGCAAGACATTCCGTTTAAACTAGATATCTATCCATTTTACGGTTCGGATGCTTCTGCAGCGATGTCAGCTGGAGCAGAGGTTAAGCACGCTCTTCTAGGAGCTGGTATTGAGTCTAGTCATTCTTATGAGCGTACTCATATTGATTCTGTAGTGGCTACTGAGCGTATGGTAGATGCTTATCTCAAGAGTGACTTGGTGGAATAAGATGTGCTTGATTTGTGATCGAATTGAATTGATTAAGGCAGGGGAAAATCCCTACTTTGTCAAGGAATTAGAAACTGGCTATGTTGTCATCGGAGACCACCAGTATTTTGAAGGCTACACTCTATTCTTAGCCAAGGAACATGTCACAGAATTGCATCATCTACATCCAACTGTCAAATTCCGCTTTTTAGAGGAAATGAGTCTGGTTCAGGAAGCTGTCTCTAAGGCTTTTACTGCTGAAAAGATGAATGTAGAGTTGTTGGGAAATGGAGACGCTCATGTTCACTGGCATATTTTTCCAAGACGAGCTGGTGATATGAAGGGGCACGGTCTAAATGGACGTGGTCCAGTCTGGTGGGTTCCTTGGGAAGAAATGGTTTCTGAAGAATATCAAGTCAAGGGAAGCAAATTAGAAGACTTGATTGCAAGATTATCTGAGACTTTAAACCAGATGAATAAATGAAAGGATAACAGATGAAAAAAAGATACCTTATCTTATCAGGATTATTAGCCTTTACATTGGCAGCTTGTTCACAAGAAAAGCCAGCAACTTCAGAAACTCAGACTTCAACGGAAGAAAAAACTGTCCAAGAAGGAACCGCGGGAAGTAAGTCTCAGGAAGCTAGTCAAAAGAAAGCAGAAGTGGTTAACAAAGGAGACCACTATAGCATTCAAGGTAAGTACGATGAGATTGTTGTAGCTAATAAGCATTATCCAATGTCCAAAGATTACAATCCTGGAGAAAATCCTACCGCTAAGGCAGAACTGTTGAAACTCATTGCAGCTATGCAACAAGCAGGATTCCCGATTAGCGACAACTACAGTGGTTTTAGAAGTTATGAAACTCAAACTCAGCTTTATCAAAACTATGTAGATAAAGATGGCAAGGCTGAGGCTGACCGCTATTCTGCAAGACCTGGTTACAGCGAACACCAAACTGGCCTTGCCTTTGACCTAATTGGAACAAATGGAGACTTAGTCACTGAAGAAAAGGCTGCCCAATGGCTTTTGGACCATGCGGCTGACTATGGCTTTGTCGTCCGTTATCTCAAAGGCAAGGAAAAGGAAACGGGTTATATGGCCGAGGAATGGCACCTTCGCTACGTCGGCAAAGAAGCCAAAGAAATCTCTGCAAGTGGCCTCAGTCTGGAAGAGTATTATGGCTTTGAAGGTGGAGACTATGTTGATTAGTCGCAAAACATCTTGCAAGAATGCTTGAAATTTGATAAAATATTTAGTAATTAAATAGGAATCTGCAAGACTAGTAACTCAAGGGAAGTATATCAGGGAGGAGAGCCGTGACTGAAGCTCTCTATATGAAAGTTGAGTGAATTCACTTGCGCATGGATTTAGAAATGAAGGTCTGACTTGTCAGATGAAAACGGATGGTACCGCGTGTCAACGCTCCGAGTGGAGTTTTTGGCATGTGGTTTTCTTTTTATCTACGAGCGACTGATGGAGGAATTATGTCAACTATTGAAGAACAATTAAAAGCGCTTCGTGAAGAAACGCTGGCTAGCTTGAAGCAGATTACTGCTGAAAATGAAAAAGAGATGCAAGACTTGCGTGTCTCAGTCCTTGGGAAAAAGGGATCGCTTACTGAAATTCTCAAAGGGATGAAAGATGTCTCTGCTGAAATGCGTCCTGTTATCGGAAAACACGTCAATGAAGCTCGTGATGTCTTAACAGCCGCTTTTGAAGAAACAGCTAAGCTTTTGGAAGAAAAGAAAGTCGCAGCTCAACTAGCAAGTGAGAGTATTGATGTGACTCTCCCAGGTCGTCCAGTTGCGACAGGTCACCGTCACGTCCTTACACAAACCAGTGAAGAAATCGAAGATATCTTCATTGGTATGGGTTATCAAGTTGTGGATGGATTTGAAGTAGAGCAAGACTACTACAACTTTGAACGTATGAACCTTCCAAAGATCACCCAGCTCGTGATATGCAGGATACTTTCTACATCACAGAAGAAATCTTGCTCCGTACCCACACGTCTCCAGTTCAGGCGCGTGCTATGGACGCCCATGATTTTTCTAAAGGTCCTTTGAAGATGATCTCACCAGGACGTGTATTCCGTCGTGATACAGACGATGCGACCCACAGTCACCAATTCCACCAAATCGAAGGTTTGGTTGTTGGGAAAAACATCTCTATGGCCGATCTTCAAGGAACTCTTCAGTTGATTGTACAAAAAATGTTTGGTGAAGAGCGCCAGATCCGTCTGCGTCCATCTTACTTCCCATTCACAGAGCCATCTGTTGAGGTTGACGTTTCATGCTTCAAGTGCGGCGGAGACGGATGTAATGTATGTAAGAAAACAGGTTGGATCGAGATTATGGGTGCCGGAATGGTTCACCCACGTGTCCTTGAAATGAGTGGGATTGATGCAAGTGTTTACTCTGGTTTTGCCTTTGGTCTTGGTCAAGAACGTGTCGCTATGCTTCGTTACGGAATCAACGATATCCGTGGATTCTACCAAGGCGATGTCCGCTTCTCAGAACAGTTTAAATAAGATTGAAACCTGAAACACAGTCCTATACTGTACTAATCATTTTCTCTCAATGAGAAATGGTGAGGACTGCCTCAAAGAAAAAGAAAGGAATCGAAAAGGTCTCGCTCCTTGAGATCTTATACTCAGAATTATGTTAGTATCATACAAATGGTTAAAAGAATTGGTGGACATTGATGTGCCATCACAAGAGTTGGCTGAGAAAATGTCAACTACAGGGATCGAGGTGGAAGGTGTGGAATCACCAGCTACTGGTCTCTCAAAAATTGTTGTCGGTGAGGTCTTGTCTTGTGAAGATGTGCCAGAAACACACTTGCATGTCTGCCAAGTCAATGTAGGTGAAGAAGAAGCCCGTCAAATCGTCTGTGGAGCACCAAATGTGCGCGCTGGCATCAAGGTCATGGTGGCTCTTCCAGGTGCTCGCATCGCGGACAACTACAAGATCAAAAAAGGGAAAATCCGTGGTTTGGAATCTCTCGGAATGATCTGCTCACTTGGTGAATTAGGGATTTCTGACTCCGTTGTACCGAAAGAATTTGCAGATGGGATCCAAATCTTGCCAGCAACTGCTGTTCCAGGTGAGGAAGTCTTCTCCTATCTAGACTTGGATGATGAAATCATCGAGCTTTCCATCACTCCAAACCGTGCAGATGCTCTTTCTATGCGTGGAGTGGCGTATGAAGTAGCCGCTATCTATGACAAGGCAGTCAACTTTAAAGACTTTACTTTGACTGAAACTGATCAAGCTGCAACTGATGCTCTTTCTGTCAGCATTGACACAGACAAGGCGCCTTATTATGCAACTCGTATCTTGGACAATGTGACCATCGCACCAAGTCCACAATGGTTGCAAAACCTCCTCATGAACGAGGGCATCCGTCCGATTAATAATGTCGTCGACGTGACCAACTATATCTTGCTTTACTTTGGTCAACCAATGCATGCCTTTGACTTGGATACCTTTGAAGGGACTGACATCCGTGTGCGTGAAGCGCGTGCTGGTGAAAAATTAGTAACCTTGGATGGGGAAGAGCGTGAGTTAGAAATAAATGACCTCGTAATCACTGTCGCTGATAAACCAGTAGCCCTTGCAGGTGTTATGGGTGGTCAAGCTACAGAAATCTCTGAAAAATCTAGTCGTGTCGTCCTTGAAGCTGCTGTTTTCAATGGCAAATCTATCCGTAAGACTAGTGGTCGCCTCAACCTTCGTTCAGAATCTTCTTCTCGCTTTGAAAAAGGCATCAACGTGGCAACTGTCAATGAAGCCCTTGATGCGGCAGCGAGCATGATTGCAGAGCTTTCAGGAGCAACTGTTCGTAAGGGGATCGTTTCAGCAGGTGAGCTTGACACTTCTGATGTGGAAGTTTCTTCAACTCTTGTTGACGTCAACCGTGTCCTCGGTACAGAGCTTTCCTACGCCGATGTAGAAGATGTCTTCCGTCGTCTTGGATTTGGCCTTTCTGGAAATGCTGACAGCTTCACAGTAAGAGTTCCACGTCGCCGTTGGGATATCACTATCGAAGCGGATCTCTTTGAAGAAATCGCTCGTATCTACGGTTATGACCGCTTGCCAACTAGTCTTCCAAAAGACGATGGGACAGCAGGTGAGTTAACAGCGACACAAAAACTCCGTCGTCAAGTTCGGACTATTGCTGAAGGGGCTGGATTGACTGAAATCATCACCTACGCTCTTACAACTCCTGAAAAAGCGGTTGAGTTTACGATTCAGCCAAGTCATTTAACAGAGCTCATGTGGCCAATGACTGTGGACCGTTCTGTTCTCCGTCAAAATATGGTTTCAGGTATCCTTGATACAGTTGCCTACAACGTAGCACGTAAGAATAAAGACTTGGCTCTTTATGAGATTGGAAAAGTCTTTGAACAAACTGGTAATCCAAAAGAAGACTTGCCAAACGAAATCAATAGCTTTGCCTTTGCTTTGACAGGTTTAGTCGCTGAAAGACTTCCAAACAGCAGCAGTTCCTGTTGACTTCTTCTATGCTAAGGGAATTTTGGAAGCTCTCTTTGCTCGCTTGGGTCTTGAAGTGACTTATACAGCAACTTCTGAAATTGCTAGTCTTCACCCAGGACGTACAGCCTTGATCTCACTCGGTGACCAAGTCCTTGGTTTCCTCGGTCAAGTACATCCTGTTACAGCTAAGGCTTACGATATTCCAGAAACTTATGTGGCAGAGCTCAACCTTTCAGCTATCGAAGCAGCTCTTCAACCAGCCGCTCCATTTGTGGAAATCACCAAATTCCCAGCGGTGAGCCGTGATATCGCCCTTCTCCTCAAGGCAGAAGTCACTCACCAAGAAGTTGTAAATGCTATCCAGGCTGCAGGCGTGAAACGATTGACAGATATCAAACTCTTCGACGTCTTCTCAGGTGAAAAACTGGGTATCGGAATGAAGTCTATGGCTTATAGCTTGACCTTCCAAAATCCAGAAGATAGCTTGACCGACGAAGAAGTCGCACGCTACATGGAAAAAATCCAAGCATCACTTGAAGAAAAAGTGAACGCAGAAGTGCGTTAAAAACCTTCAATCCATCCCTAGGGATGGATTTTTTTATCTTTGCAAATGCCGAATATTGGAAAGATAAATAAATGTAAATTTTATTATTTTTTTGGTATGAAAAAAATCCAAGCAAATTCTACTAATAAAAATGTACATAAATCCTTGTAATGCCCCAAAAAAGGAGTATAATGAGGATAAGATTAGTAGGAGGTGGATTATGTTAGAAGTCCGCAATCTTGAAAAAAATTTTGGTCCCAAACAAGTCTTGTTTGGAGTTGACTTTCAAGCTCAGCCTGGAAGAATTTTAGGTCTAGTTGGGAAAAATGGAGCTGGGAAAACAACCATTTTTCATAGTATTTTGAAATTTTTAGAATATCAGGGCGAGATTCAGTTTGATGGTCAGGAAATTCGTCAGGAAACCTATGCTCGGATTGGCTATCTACCCGAAGAACGTAGTCTCATGCCTAAATTGACAGTTCTTGAACAAGTACGCTATCTTGCAACCTTAAAAGGCATGGATGCCAAAGAAGTCAAAGAAAAACTCCCTCAATGGATGGAAAAACTGGAAGTCAAGGGGAAACTGACAGACAAGATTAAGAGTCTCTCAAAAGGGAATCAACAAAAGATTCAGCTAATCATTACTTTAATGCATGAACCAGATTTGATTATCCTAGATGAACCTTTTAGTGGTCTGGATCCAGTCAATACCGAATTGCTCAAGCAGGTTATCCTCAAAGAAAAAGAACGTGGTGCAACCATTATCTTTTCAGACCACGTCATGACCAATGTCGAAGAGCTATGTGATGATATTCTTATGATTCGTGATGGGCGTGTCGTCTTGCATGGACCAGTCCAAGATGTTCGTAATCAATACGGCAAAACGCGACTCTTTGTCGCAAGTGAAAAGAGTCAGGAAGACTTGGAAAAACTCCCACATGTCATTCATGCTAGCTTGACCAAGCAGGGAATTTGGAAGCTCATCCTAGATGATGAAAATGCTGGACAGGAGCTCTTTGCTATCTTGACTCAAGGACACTATATCGCGACCTTTGATCAGCAAGCTCCGACAATTGATGAAATCTTTAAACTAGAATCAGGGGTGGAAGTATGAGAAATATGTTGGTTGTAATCAAAGAAACCTATCTACGTCATGTCAAATCCTGGAGTTTCTTCTTTATGGTAATCTCGCCATTTCTCTTTATCGGGTTATCTGGAGGAATTGGGTATCTCCAAGGTTCTTCTCTAGCTCAAAATAATAAGGTAGCAGTGGTTAGTTCGATACCTGCTGTAACAGAGGGGCTCAAGTCGACCAATGGCATTAACTTTGACTATAAGGATGAAGCAAGTGCCCAAGAAGCCATCAAGGATGAGAAAATAAAAGGTTATCTGACTATTAATCAAGAAGATAGTGTGTTAAAGGCGGTCTATCATGGAGAGACTTCACTAGAGAGTGGTATTAAATTAGCTGTGACTGCTAAGTTGAATGAACTTCAATCCCAACTCAACCGTTCAGAAGCAAATTTGTCTCAGGAACAGGAACAACACTTGGCGCAAACGATTCAATTCTCAGAGCAGATTGATGAAGCTAAGGAAAATAAAAAAATGGTCCAAACCTATGCGGCTGCAGGACTAGGCTTCTTCCTCTATATGATTTTGATTACTTATGCTAGTGTCACCGCTCAAGAAGTAGCCAGTGAAAAAGGTACAAAAATCATGGAAGTGGTCTTCTCAAGTATTCGAGCTAGCCATTACTTTTACGCACGTATGATTGCTTTACTTCTTGTCATTTTGACCCATATTGGCATTTACGTCATTGGAGGATTTGGAGCTCTCTTATTCTTTAAAGATATGCCCTTATTAGCAAATTCAGGTGTTTTAAACCACTTGGGAGAAGCCTTTTCGGTCAATACCTTGTTATTTGTCTTGGTCAGTCTCTTTATGTATGTGGTCTTGGCTGCCTTTCTGGGCTCAATGGTTTCTCGACCTGAAGACTCTGGTAAAGCCTTGTCGCCTTTGATGCTTTTAATTATGGTAGGTTTTATTGGGGTAACCGCCTTAGGAACTTCTGGCGATAATTTGGTTTGAGGATTGGCTCATATATCCCATTCATTTCTACCTTCTTTATGCCTTTTAGAGCTATTAATGGCTATGCGGGTAGTGTAGAAGCTTGGATTTCGCTTGCGATAACAGTTATTTTTGCAGTAACTGCAACAGTCTTTATCGGGCGCATGTATGCCAGCTTAGTCCTTCAAACGGATGATTTAGGCATCTGGAAAACCTTTAAACGAGCTTTAAGCTATAAATAAAGTAGCGGCCCTGTGAGCCTACCTCTCAGGTCTTTCAATTAGCTGAAATATTTCACAATAATTTCTTCTAAACCTTTGACTAATAAAGAAAATTATCGTACAATAAAGAGTACGTGATAAAATGAGACCAGAGTTTATTTGCTCTGGCGTTAGTAGTAAAAAAAGAGGAGAAACGCTTTGGAATTAGAAGTATTTGCTGGGCAAGAAAAAAGTGAACTATCTATGATTGAGGTGGCTCGTGCCATCTTGGAACTCCGTGGTCGCGATCACGAAATGCATTTTAGCGATTTGGTTAATGAAATCCAAAACTATCTTGGTACCTCTAATAGCGATATTCGTGAAGCACTACCTTTGTTCTATACAGAATTGAACTTCGATGGTAGCTTTATCTCTCTTGGAGATAACAAATGGGGTCTTCGTTCATGGTATGGAGTAGATGAAATTGACGAAGAAATCATTGCACTTGAGGAAAGTGATGATGAGGAAGTAGCACCTAAAGCTAAGAAAAAACGCGTTAATGCCTTTATGGACGGAGATACGGATGCCATTGATTATGGTGCAGATGATCCAGAAGATGAAGATGCCTACGAAGAAGATCCAGCTCTTTCTTATGATGATGAAAATCCAGATGATGAGAAGAACGAAGTAGAAGCCTACGACGCTGAAATCAACGAAATTGCACCAGATGACCTTGGAGAAGATGTCGATCTTAATGAAGAAGATGACGAAGACTCTGAGGATGAAGAAGAATAATACTAAATGGCAAGGAAAATTTCCTTGTCTTTTTTAATGCTTGACACATACTTGAAGGTAAGACACTAAAATCTGATAGTCAATTAGATTTGACAAATGAGTCAAATTGAGGTAAGATATTGTTCGGGCACCTCTTTTAGAGGTCGGAGCTCCCTAGTTATTAGGGAGCTATTTTTATTTTTCCGGGAACTTTTATCCTGGATTGTGGTTATTGATGAAGGTCTTGTTTCCTATCTCCCCTACTAGTGAGCAGGACCTTGAGCATTTTAGAAAGAGGAATCTATGTCTACGAAATATATTTTTGTCACTGGTGGAGTGGTGTCGTCTATTGGAAAAGGGATTGTTGCAGCGAGCCTTGGACGTCTTTTAAAAAACCGTGGTTTGAAGGTAACTATTCAAATTTGACCCTTATATCAATATCGACCCAGGGACCATGAGCCCATATCAGCACGGGGAAGTGTTTGTAACTGATGATGGGGCTGAGACAGACTTGGACTTGGGCCACTATGAGCGTTTTATTGATATTAACCTTAATAAATACTCAAACGTGACAACTGGTAAAATCTACAGCGAAGTTCTTCGCAAGGAACGTCGTGGAGAATACCTTGGTGCAACTGTCCAAGTTATTCCTCATATCACAGATGCCTTGAAAGAAAAAATCAAGCGTGCTGCTCTTACGACAGACTCTGATGTCATTATTACAGAGGTTGGTGGAACTGTTGGAGATATCGAGTCCCTTCCATTCTTAGAAGCTCTTCGTCAGATGAAGGCAGATGTCGGCGCAGATAATGTCATGTATATCCATACAACCTTGCTTCCTTACCTCAAGGCAGCTGGTGAAATGAAAACCAAACCAACTCAACACTCTGTCAAAGAATTGCGTGGTTTGGGAATCCAACCAAATATGTTGGTCATCCGTACAGAAAAGCCAGCTGGACAAGGAATTAAAAATAAACTAGCCCAGTTCTGTGATGTGGCGCCAGAAGCAGTTATCGAGTCCTTGGACGTGGATCATCTTTACCAAATCCCGCTTAATCTGCAAGCACAAGGCATGGATCAAATTGTCTGCGACCATTTGAAGATTGATGCACCTGCAGCAGATATGACAGAGTGGTCAGCTATGGTTGACAAGGTTATGAACCTCAAAAAACAAGTCAAGATTGCACTTGTTGGTAAATATGTCGAGTTACAGGATGCCTATATCTCCGTTGTTGAAGCCTTGAAACACTCTGGTTATGCCAATGATGCAGAAGTGAAAATTGATTGGGTTAATGCCAACGATGTGACAGCTGAAAATGTGGCAGAACTCCTATCGGACGCTGACGGCATCATCGTTCCAGGAGGTTTTGGTCAACGTGGAACAGAAGGCAAGATTGAAGCGATTCGCTATGCGCGTGAAAATGATGTACCAATGCTAGGAGTATGCTTGGGTATGCAGTTGACCTGTATCGAGTTTGCCCGAAATGTTTTAGGTCTTGAAGGGGCTAATTCAGCAGAGCTTGATCCTGACACAAACTATCCTATCATCGATATCATGCGTGATCAGATTGATGTTGAGGACATGGGGGGAACCCTTCGTTTGGGCCTTTATCCTTCTAAGCTAAAACGTGGTTCTAGGCAGCGGCAGCTTATCATAACAAAGAAGTGGTGCAACGTCGTCACCGTCACCGTTATGAATTTAACAATGCCTTTCGTGAACAGTTTGAAGGAGCAGGTTTTGTCTTTTCAGGTGTTTCACCAGACAATCGCTTGGTCGAAATTGTTGAAATTCCAGAAAACAAATTCTTTGTGGCTTGTCAGTACCATCCAGAGCTTTCAAGTCGTCCAAACCGCCCAGAAGAACTCTACACTGCTTTTGTAACAGCAGCAGTTGAAAATAGTAAAATAGATTCATAAAAACCTTTGAGAGTCATCTCAGAGGTTTATTTTTTATTTTCGGGATCATGAAAGTATGGAAAATCAGTTCTGAATTTGGTAAGATATGATTATGGATTTTGAAAAAATTGAACAAGCATATACTTATTTACTAGAAAATGTCCAAATCATTCAAAATGATTTGGCGACTAGCTTTTATGACGCCTTGATAGAACAAAACGGAATTTATCTAGATGGCCAAACTAATCTGGAACAAGTCAAAAAAAATAATCTAGCCTTGAAACGTTTGGCACTTCGAAAAGAGGAGTGGCTACGGACCTATCAATTTTTGTTAATGAAGGCAGCGCAAACAGAACCTCTTCAAGCCAACCACCAGTTCACGCCAGATGCCATTGGTCACTTGATGATTTTTATCATAGAACAGCTTTTTCCTACTGAAGATTTAAGTCTTTTAGAGTTAGGTTCTGGGATGGGAATTCTGGGAGCTAGCTTCTTGACATCTATGAACAAAAAGGTTGATTACCTTGGAATAGAGCTAGATGATCTCTTGATTGATTTAGCAGCAAGCATGGCTGAAGTTATGGATCTACAAATGGGCTTTGTCCAAGGAGATGCAGTGCGTCCACAAGTATTAAAAGAAAGTGATATTATTGTGAGCGATCTACCGGTCGGCTACTACCCAGATGATCAGACAGCCTCGCGTTATCAAGTGGCAGCCAAGGACGAACATACCTATGCGCATCATCTGTTAATGGAACAATCACTCAAGTATCTTAAAACAGGTGGTTATGCGATTTTTCTAGCTCCAACGGACCTCTTGACGAGCCCTCAGAGTGAACTTTTAAAATCATGGCTGACTGAAAAAGCCCAACTAGTAGCAATCATAGCTTTACCAGAGGATCTCTTTGCACACGGAGCTCAGTCTAAAACAATTTTTGTTCTACAGAAGAAGACGGGAGAAGGGATTGAACCATTTGTTTATCCACTTACGAGTCTTCGTGACCCTGAAATTTTGATGGAATTTAAGGAAAATTTTCAAAATTGGTGTCAAGAACATGAAATCTAATATAAATTTTGATATAATAGTTGAAAACGCTTAAAAAAGGGGAAACATTATGACAAAAACCATTGCAATTAACGCTGGAAGCTCAAGCTTGAAATGGCAACTCTACCAAATGCCAGAAGAAAAGGTACTTGCAAAAGGTTTGATTGAGCGAATCGGATTGAAGGATTCTGTTTCTACAGTTAAATTTGATGGTCGTTCTGAAGAACAAGTTCTTGATATTGAAAACCATACCTTAGCTGTTAAGATTTTGCTTGATGACTTGATTCGTTTTAATATTATTAAATCTTATGATGAGATTACTGGTGTTGGACACCGTGTCGTTGCAGGTGGTGAGTACTTCAAAGAGTCTACAGTTGTTGAAGGCGATGTCTTGGAAAAAATTGAAGAACTAGGACTTCTTGCTCCATTGCACAACCCTGCAAATGCTGCTGGTATTCGTGCCTTCAAAGAATTGTTGCCAGATATCACAAGCGTAGCTGTCTTTGATACATCATTCCACACAACAATGCCAGAAAAAGCATACCGTTATCCATTACCAACTAAGTACTATACAGAGAACAAGGTTCGTAAATACGGTGCTCACGGTACAAGTCACCAATATGTTGCTCAAGAAGCAGCAAAACTATTGGGTCGCCCACTAGAAGAATTGAAATTAATCACTTGCCATATTGGTAACGGTGCTTCTATCACAGCTGTTAAAGGTGGTCAATCAATCGATACATCAATGGGATTCACTCCACTTGGTGGTGTTATGATGGGAACTCGTACAGGGGATATTGATCCAGCTATCATTCCTTATTTAATGCAATATACAGAGGACTTTAACAAGCCTGAGGATATCAGTCGTATTCTTAATCGTGAGTCAGGATTGCTGGGTGTTTCAGGGAAGTCTAGTGATATGCGTGATGTGATTGCTGCAATGGAAGCAGGGAATCATGATGCTACTTTGGCCTTTGAAATGTATGTTGACCGTATCCAAAAACATATTGGCCAATACTTGGCAGTCCTAAACGGAGCAGATGCTATCATCTTTACTGCTGGTGTTGGTGAAAATGCAACACTTGTTCGTGAGAAAGTCATCTCAGGCATTTCTTGGTTTGGTTGTGATGTAGATCCAGAGAAAAATGTTTTTGGTGTAACTGGAGACATCTCTACAGATGCTGCAAAAATTCGTGTCCTTGTCATTCCAACGGATGAAGAACTTGTTATTGCGCGTGATGTTGAACGTTTGAAAAAATAAACGATAAGAAAATCGACCTTCTCAATAGAGAGGTCGATTTTTATGTTGTTGACGAGTATTTACCATTTGGTAAGCGAAACTTCACCGCTATTGAGCCAGATTTTTGCACCAGTTGCTAATTCTATCTGTAGTTGGCCCTGATCCGAAATGTCACAGGCTTTTCCTGAGATGATTTCCTGATCCTTCTTGAAGGAAATTTCTTTTCCTAAAACGATGGAGCGTTTTTATAGAGATAAAGTAGCTCATCGGCATCTGTTTCGTAGAAACATTTCCAAATTTCAGCAATCAGTTCATTGCGAGTGATGGGGCTGCTTTTAGAAAAGAGACTTCCAGCTTTCCCTTGCAGATTTTTTGGAAAATCTGCGATAGAAAAGTTAATTCCAACACCAATAATAACATCTGTAACAAGTCCGGTTTCGACAGAAGTGATAGCTTCAGTTAGAATACCAGCTATTTTTTTCTGATTTAGATACAGATCATTTACCCATTTAATGTCTAAATCAATCAAGCTCAAATTTTTAACAGCCTTATAAATAGCAGCAGCAGTTAAGAGTGTATAAGCTGGTAAATCTAGATAAGAAAGATTGGGTTTGAGGTGGAGAGACATATAGATTCCCCCCTTGTCTGGAGAGTAGTAGGGACGTTGAAATCGACCACGGCCCATCGTTTGGCTAGTCGAGAGGTAGAGTGTATCTCCTTTGGCACCAGCTTCCATAGCCTCCTTGGCATCACTCTGGGTTGATTTGGTGATAGGTTTAAATTGAACTGAGATTGGGCTGTTAGCTTCTATTTCTTGAGGTAAGATTAGGTCACCATGAAGAAGTTTGTAACCACGGTTTTTGATACTGTCAATTTCTAAACCTTCTTGTTGGAGGCGTTGGATAGCCTTCCAAACAGAGGTGCGAGAGAGGTTTAATATTTCAGCGATTTTCTCTCCGCTTAAATAATCTGTTTCATGAGCTAAGATTTTGTAAACTTCTTGGTAGGATTTCATACTAGGTCCTTTCTGAAACAACTAGATTTATTGTACCATATTTTTAAAAAAGGATGCGTGGTTTAAGAGATATCTTCACCCACTATAAAATTTTACCTAGTTTTTAGTTAGGGTGCCATGGACAAAGTGGTTTTCAAATCATTTGAAAAAAATGGTAAAAATGTTTTAATAGTTTATTTATCTGAGCTTTATAGCGCAGAGAGAAAGGATCTGTTGTGAAATCAATAGGTATCATTGAAAAATTGAAAGGCTTATCCAAGCAAGAGTTAGTCTTGCTAGCAGTTATTCTAAGTATTTTCTTGCCTTTTTATATTTTCGTTATTATTTTTATCGCCTACTTAATAGGTCTTATATTTACAGGAGAGATGAAGGGGATATTAAAACGATTATGCCACCATTCTATCTTGCTTATATTTATTGGCTATAGTGGTGTTATCTCTCTTTTAGCACAAAATGTCATGGGGATGGTTGCTACTTTAGGAATGTTCCTCTTTGCGATTTTCTTTTACTATTACCAGGCGCATTTAACCCCTAAATTTTTTAGATTAGTATTACAAGGAATTTTATCGCTTAGTGTGCTAGCTTCAGTTTTCGCAGCTCTGGAGCATTTTCAAATCGTTAAGAAATTTGATTATACCTTCTTATCACCAAAGATGCAGGTTTGGCACCAGAACCGAGCAGAAGTAGCCTTCTTTAATCCTAATTATTATGGGATTATCTGTTGCTTCTGTATTATGATTGGATTTTACCTAATTAGTACAACTAAATTGAGATGGTTGAGAATTTTCTCAGTGATTGCAATTTTTGCGAATTTGTTTGGATTAAATTTCACCCAAAATAGAACAGCTTTTCCAGCTATTATCTTTGGTGCGATTATTTATCTTTTCACTACCATTAAAAACTGGCGTGCTTTCTGGTTAAGTATTGCAGTCTTTGGTATTGGTTTGGCATTTCTCTTCTCGAGTGATTTAGGAGTTCGAATGGGAACCCTTGATTCATCTATGGAAGAACGAGTGTCTATCTGGAATGCGGGGATGACCTTATTCAAGCAAAACCCTTTCTGGGGAGAAGGTCCACTAACCTATATGCACTCTTATCCACGTATTTTTGCACCTTATCATGAACATGCGCATAGTATCTATATCGATACGATATTGAGTTACGGCGTGGTTGGAACTGTATTATTAGGGATTGCCTCTTCTGACCCAATTCGAAAATTAATTGATATGAGTCAAGTGCCAAGTAAACGACCGATTCTTGGACTCTATCTTTCATTTTTAACAGTCGTAGCTGTACATGGAATATTTGACTTGGCCCTCTTCTGGGTTCAGTCTTCATTTATCTTCCTTCTAGTGATGTGTAGTCTACCACTCAAACATAGTATGATTGCAGAACTTGTTGATTAACAAAAAAGATAGTAGAAATAACATTTTCTACTATCTTTTTCTTTTTGTTGCAATTATTGAATAGCTTGAAGCAAGTCTTCAGCTTGCTTTTTTAGAGAAGCAGCGACGCTATCTTCGAGGACTAATTGACCATCTGCCCAGGCAGAATCATTGATACGAGATGCAGTAAATTCACCTACAATTTGTGTACGGATAAATGGCAAGAGGTCTTTGTAAATTGCAAAGAGTTGATCATGACCTGCATTAGCTACAGAAGATACCGTAACAATCTTATCTTGAAGAGCAGATGCTCCACGAGTGTCAGATAAGTCAATTGCGCGTGAAAGCCAATCTAGTAAGTTTTTTACAGTCCCTGGAATTGAGAAGTTGTAGACTGGAGAGAAAATCCAGATAGCATCAACAGCTTGAACTGCTTCACGTGCAGCTGCAACAGTTGAAAGTGTAGGAACTTCAAAATCTTGGCTAAAGAGAGGAATAGCTGAGTAGTCAAGGTAGCTAACCTCAGCCTTACCTGCAAGAGCTTTTTCGGCTTCTAGTGCCATTTGGTGGTTGAATGAACCTTCACGTAATGAACCAACGATAAATAATACTTTTTTTAGACATAGGATGTCTCCTTTTAATTTTTATTCAGATTTACTCTGTTGTTATAATATATGTTACAACAAGGCAAAAATCATTTGCAAGAAATTTGCTCAAAAAATATAAAAAAAAGTATTAAATTTGAAGCTATCAATCATGAGATTGTAGATAAAGAAAAAGCCTATAGCTCAATAGTTGGAGCTTATATTTGAAATGCCTGAAAGGAGGTTAGAGTTCAAGAATCTCCCTTAATTCACTTGTAATTCACTAGGATAGATGGTAAAATAGACGAGTGAAAAAGAGACAGAAAAAGAAAAAAATTCCTATTATTTCAGTATACTATTGGGCTAACCTTGCTGGCTCTAGTTGTGACTTCTTCCTTTCTCTATTTGGTATGGCTTAGCATGAAACCTTATCAAACTGCAAAAGGTCGAAGGGGAAAAACTTGCCAAAGCAGTATGCGAATCTAGAAACGGTTAGCCAGGTTGATATCTTCAATGGTTTAGAAAGCTATTATAGTGTTTCTTTGGTCAAGATAAGAATCAGAAACCCAGTTGCTGTCTTTAATAGAAAAAAGTAGCAACAATATTTACGTATATCAACTAGAAAATGGTACTTCTCAAGAAAAAGCAGAAGCAGTTGTCAGAGAAAAAGGAGCAACTGAGATTGACAAGATTACTTTTGGACGGTACGCTGATAAGCCCGTCTGGGAAATCAAGTCTGGAGGAGACTATTATCTAGTAGATTTTGAATCTGGTAGCCTAATCGAAAAGGAGAAGCTATGAAACTATCCAAGCGTGTATTAGAAATGGAAGAAAGTGTCACTCTGGCTAGTGATGCAAGAGCAAAGAAGTTAAAGGCTGAAGGAAAAGATGTTCTTTTCTTAACTTTAGGTCAGCCCGATTTTCATACTCCTGAAAATATTCAAGATGCCGCTGTTGCAGCCATTCGAGATGGGCGTGCTTCTTTCTATACGGTAGCTTCAGGTTTGCCTGAATTAAAAGCAGCGGTTAATACTTATTTTGAACGTTATTACGGTTATTCTGTGGCGGCAAACGAAGTCACTTTTGCTACAGGTGCCAAGTTCTCCCTTTATACTTTCTTTATGGCTGTTATCAACCCTGGTGATGAGGTCATTATTCCAACACCTTACTGGGTTAGCTATGGGGATCAGGTTAAGATGGCAGAAGGTGTTCCAGTCTTTGTCCAAGCCAAGGAAGACAATCACTTTAAAGTAACTGTGAAGCAATTAGAAGCAGCTCGAACAGATAAGACTAAAGTCTTGGTACTAAACTCACCATCTAATCCGACTGGGATGATCTATTCTCGTGAGGAACTCTTAGCCATTGGAAATTGGGCTGTTGAACATGATATTCTCATCCTGGCCGACGATATTTATGGTCGTTTGGTCTATAACGGGAATGAGTTCGTCCCAATCTCAAGTCTTTCAGAAGCTATTCGTAAACAAACCATTGTCATCAATGGAGTGTCTAAGGCCTATGCTATGACAGGATGGCGTGTAGGTTATACAGTAGGTGATCCAGAAATCATTGCTGCTATGAGCAAATTGACTGGTCAAACAACTTCAAACCTAACCGCTGTCTCACAATACGCAACAATCGAGGCCTTAACTGGTCCACAAGATTCCGTAGAAACCATGCGTCAGGCTTTTGAGGAACGTCTCAATACCATCTATCCACTCTTGTGTCAAGTCCCTGGCTTTGAGGTTGTCAAACCACAAGGAGCTTTCTATCTCTTCCCAAATGTTAAAAAAGCCATGGAGATGAAGGGGTATACCGATGTAACAGCATTTACAACGGCTATCCTTGAGGAAGTTGGTCTGGCATTGATTACAGGAGCTGGATTTGGAGCACCAGAGAATGTCCGTCTCAGCTATGCGACAGACTCTAGATACACTCAAAAGAAGCTATTCGTCGTTTGCACCAATTTATGGAAAAAAATAAAAAGTAAAACCTTCGTCGTCTTGACGGAGGTTTTTGTAGATAAAAACCTGAGATTTTCTATCTGATACAAGCTAGCTATCAGACATTATTTGTGGTACAATAGTGGGTAATAATGTCTTTCGGACAAGTTAAACGAAAAAGGAAGATAAAATGATGACAAAACGTGTAACAATTATCGAAGTAAAAAGACTACGTTGGTCAAGAAGTCACCATCGGTGCTTGGGTTGCCAACAAATCAGGTAAAGGAAAAAAATTGCTTTCTTGCAATTGCGTGACGGAACTGCCTTTTTTTCCAAGGTGTGGCTTTTAAACCAAACTTTATCGAAAAAAATTTGGAGAAGAAGTAGGTCTTGAAAAAAATTTGATACCATCAAACGCCTAAGCCAAGAAACATCTGTCTTTGTGACAGGGATTGTCAAAGAAGATGAGCGTTCTAAAATTTGGGTTATGAGTTGATATTACAGACATCGAAGTTATCGGTGAATCTCAAGATTACCCAATCACTCCAAAAGAACACGGAACAGACTTCTTGATGGACAACCGTCACTTGTGGTTGCGTTCACGCAAAACAAGTTGCTGTTATGCAAATCCGTAATGCTATCATCTATGCAACTTATGAGTTCTTTGATAAGAATGGCTTCATGAAGTTTGATAGCCCAATTCTTTCAGGAAATGCTGCAGAAGATTCTACAGAACTTTTCGAAACAGACTACTTTGGAACACCAGCCTACTTGAGCCAATCAGGACAGCTTTATCTTGAAGCTGGTGCTATGGCTCTTGGTCGTGTCTTCGACTTTGGTCCAGTATTCCGTGCTGAAAAATCAAAAACTCGTCGTCACTTGACAGAGTTCTGGATGATGGATGCTGAGTATTCATACTTGACACATGATGAGTCACTTGACTTGCAAGAAGCTTATGTCAAAGCTCTTCTTCAAGGTGTTCTTGACCGTGCTCCTCAAGCCTTGGAAACATTGGAACGTGATACAGAGCTTTTGAAACGCTACATTGCAGAGCCATTCAAACGCATCACTTACGATGAAGCGATTGATCTCTTGCAAGAGCATGAAAACGATGAAGATGCGGACTACGAACATTTGGAACATGGAGATGACTTCGGCTCACCACACGAGACTTGGATTTCAAACCACTTTGGTGTACCAACCTTTGTCATGAACTACCCAGCAGATATCAAGGCCTTCTACATGAAACCAGTTCCTGGAAATCCAGATCGCGTGCTTTGTGCAGATTTGCTCGCACCAGAAGGTTACGGAGAAATCATCGGTGGTTCCATGCGTGAGGAAGATTACGATGCCCTTGTTGCGAAGATGGAATCACTTGGTATGGATCGTACAGAATATGAATTCTACCTTGACCTTCGTAAATACGGTACAGTACCACACGGTGGATTTGGTATCGGTATCGAACGTATGGTAACCTTCGCAGCTGGTACTAAAACACATCCGTGAAGCCATTCCATTCCCACGTATGTTGCACCGTATCAAACCTTAATAGCCATAAAAACGTCGTCTGGCGTTTTTATACTCTTTCGAAAAATCAGATTCAAACTACGTCAGCTTCACCTTGCCGTATCTATGTTACTGACTTCGTCAGTTCTATCCACAACCTCAAAACAGTGTTTTGAGCAGCCTGCGGCTAGCTTCCTAGTTTGCTCTTTGATTTTCATTGAGTATTACTTTAAATGAAAGAGGTAGAGAAAATGTAGGCAAACTCTAAGTAAGTCTTTTAGAAAACACTCATATTATATATTGAAAGAGAGAAAACGATGTTTAAAAAGAACTTTACAAACGCAATATTCCACTCCTAGCAGGTCTGGAATTCACTTCTTATTTTGGAATCACCAGTTTTTTTGGATTTTGTTTTTTTATCCAAAATGGTCTTTCCTTACTTCAAATCGGTCTATTAGAAAGTATCTTTCATGGGACAAGTCTCTATGTGAAATCCCATCTGGTATGTTGGCCGATCGATTTAGCTACAAGACCAATCTCTATTTGGCTCGCTTGGCCAGTATTGTATCCTCTATCTTGATTTTGTTTGGTCAGGGGAATTTTTGGATCTATGCGCTAGCTATGATGGTCAATGCTTGGTCCTATAATTTTGATTCGGGGACCAGCACCGCTTTCTTATATGATTCAGCAGTTGAAGCAGGGTCAAAAAGGAACGTTATCTTCAGATTTCTAGCTTTTTTTGTCTGGTGTGGCCGAAGTTACCCGAACCCTAGGTACAGTTGTGGCAGGCTTCTTTATTCACGGAGCCTTGGCTTGGACTTATCTAATTGCTATTGGATTGTCTTTTCTTTCTATAATCTTGATTTATTTGATGAAAGAACCAATGGATAAGAGAGAAAAAAATGAAGCCTTAACCTTTAAAACGATTGTCCTGCAAGTTCGAAAAGAATGGAATGAAAAACCAGTACTCTTTTACTGGATGCTGACTTATCAGCTAGTCGGGACACTCATGTGCATGTTTTACTTTTACTATCAGCAGAAAATAAGTGACTTAGCAGGATGGCAGGTATCGCTGGTCATGCTTATTGGTAGTGGCTTAAATCTTATAGCAGTTTATGTAGCTAGTCAAATTGGTGAAAAATGGAATAGCAATCGAGTTTTTCCGACTCTTGTTGCACTAACGGGTTTAGCCTTGCTATTGGTGTTTTTTGGAACTCCCTTTGCTTTTCTTCTCGTATATCTTTTAACCGATACACTCTATGCAGTTTATCAACCAATCTATTTTAATGACTTACAAGGCTATTTACCGTCCAGTGTAAGAGCAACTATGCTTAGTATCAATTCTATGCTCTTTAGTTTATCTATGATTGTCATTTTCCCATTGACAGGTTGGTTGATTGATCGTTGGGGTCTGGTAGCTGTCTTTTTAGTTCTAGGTCTTATTTTACTATTAACCTATCCTATCTTAAGAATCGGTCTGAAAAGGATGGGCAAGCTATTAAATCAGGACTTAAAAACTGAATAAAGCACGAAACCCTATTTGCCCAAAGAAAGATCCTGTGGTACAATAGCAAGAAGAAAAGGAGAAGAGCATGATTGATGTAGAAGAAATTCTAAGTAAGATGAATCCCAATCAAAAGATCAACTATGACCGTGTCATGCAAAAGATGGTTCAAGTTTGGGAAAAAAATGAAGAGAGACCAACTATTCTCATGCACGTCTGTTGTGCTCCCTGTAGCACTTACACTCTAGAGTATTTGACCAAGTATGCGGATGTGACCATCTATTTTGCAAATTCAAATATCCATCCAAAAGCTGAGTATCATAAGCGTGCCTATGTGACAAAAAAGTTTGTCAGTGATTTCAATGAACGAACTGGCAACAAGGTCCAATATCTAGAAGCACCCTATGAACCCAAACGAATACCGTCAAACTGGTCAGAGGTTTGGAAGAAGAACCTGAAGGTGGCGATCGCTGCAAGGTTTGTTTTGACTATCGCTTGGACAAGACAGCGCAAGTGGCTATGGACTTAGGCTTTGACTACTTTGGCTCAGCCCTAACCATCAGTCCTCACAAAAATTCGCAAACGATTAATAGTATTGGAATTGATGTGCAGAAAATCTACACCACTCACTATCTTCCGAGTGATTTTAAGAAAAATCAAGGTTATAAACGCTCTGTAGAAATGTGTGAAGAGTACGACATTTATCGCCAATGTTACTGTGGCTGTGTCTATGCAGCTCAAGCTCAAAATATTGACTTGGTACAGGTCAAGAAGGATGCAACCGCCTTTATGGTTGATAAGGATATCGAGAAAGATTATTCTCACATCAAATTTACTGTTACAAAGTTAGATATTTAGACGAAAACCTGTCGTAAGGCAGGTTTTTTCTCATATAAAAAAGGTCAGGATTTTGTTCCTGACCTTTGACAACTTTACCGATTCTTTAGTTCTACGTAGCGTTTGTACCAAATGTTGACATAGGCTTCTGAGAAGGGGCCTCGTTCATTGTTGATCCAATCAACAAGAATCTTAACATGTTCTTTCAAAATATAGTCTAAATCATCAGGATAATTCATCTTGCGCTTGTGGCGCTCATACTCTTCAACATCCAAGAGGCGTTTTTCGCCATCTGTAAAAACTTTAACATCTAAATCATAGTCGATGTATTTTAAAGCTTCTTCGTCTAGATAGTATGGGCTAGCCATGTTGCAATAGTAGGAAATCCCATTATCACGGATCATGGCAATGATATTAAACCAATATTTTTTGTGAAAGTAAACAATAGCCGGTTCTCGAGTCACCCAACGACGACCGTCACTTTCGGTAACAAGTGTGTGGTCGTTGACGCCGATAATAGCGTTCTCTGTTGTTTTTAGTACCATGGTGTCTCGCCAAGTACGGTGGAGACTCCCATCATGCTTATAACTTTGAATTGTAATAAAGTCGCCTTCTTTTGGAAGTTTCATAACTAACCAACTTTCTACAATTTATAAGTTTATCGTTTACTATTGTATCACATTTTTGTTTAAAGTTCTTAGTTTTTTCATGAAAAAAGTTAAAGATATTCTCTGAGAGCGCTGGCTATATCCGAAAAATCGTAGCCTTTTCTTGCTAAAACTTGTGTCAAACGTTGTTTCAGTTCGTATCCTTCATACTTTCGTGAATATTTCCGATATTGCTTGTCCAACTCTTTAAAAATTAGTTCCTGAACAGTTTTCTTCTTCGACTTGGCTATCTAGTTGGTCAAAGGCTGTTTTGGCCTCAGAGTATGAGAATCCTTTATTGGTTAGGCTTTGAATAATCTTATCTTGTAGAGCGCGGGCAGGTAATTTACCCTGATATTTTTTCAGTAGTTTTTCGGCTGTACGCTCTGCCACTTCCGCCAGATCAAATTCTTGTAAGACTTCTTGGATGATGGATTTGGTAACTCCCTTTTGAGAAATCTTCTGCATCAGCATATAGCTTCCCTTATCTCCTGATAGCTGATTAGAGTTGATAATAGCATAGGCATACTGTCGGTCATTTATCCAGTTGTCATCTTTTAGAGATTGGATGACTTTGGGTATGATGTTCTCATCGATTTCATGTTTACTTAGATAATCTCGGACTTCTTTTTCAGTACGAGCCTTGAAGGATAAGTGGTAGAGTGCTAGATTCTTTCCGTAGGAAAATTGTGCAAAGGTCTGGATTTCTTTAAACTCTTTGGGATTAATTTCCTTATCCTTGGTCAACAGAAAGCGAACAATGGTATCCTCTGTAATGTAGCAGGTTTGGTCGCTATCAAGTTCTAGCAGATAGAGTCGTTTTTTTTTTTCTAGTTTTGTGATTTTCATGTTTCTATTATAGCGCATTTTTGTGATAAGATAGGGGTATGAATTTAAAAGTCAAACAAAAAAATTCCATTAAAAAAATTAAGCGTATGGGGATTAACGGGGAAGGTATCGGATTCTTCCAGAAAACTCTTGTTTTTGTTCCAGGCGCCCTCAAGGGAGAAGATATCTATTGTCAGGTGACTTCAGTTAAGCGTAATTACGCTGAGGCTAAACTCCTTGAGGTCAATAAAAAATCTAAGTTTCGAGTGGTTCCAGACTGCACCATTTATAATGAGTGTGGAGGTTGTCAAATTATGCACCTGCATTATGACAAGCAGTTGGAGTTCAAGACAGATCTTCTCCATCAAGCACTGAAGAAATTTGCACCTGCAGGCTACGAAAACTATGAGATTAGACCGACCCTTGGCATGCAGAAACCAAAATATTATCGGGCTAAACTGCAATTTCAAACTCGAAAGTTCAAAGGCCAAGTGAAGGCAGGTTTATATGCTCAAAATTCGCATTATCTAGTCGAATTAAAAGATTGCCTGGTTCAAGACAAGGAGACGCAAGCTATTGCCAATCGCATAGCAGAGCTCTTGACCTACCATCAAATTCCGATTACGGATGAACGGAAAATTCTTGGAGTTCGAACTATCATGGTTCGTCGAGCACGAAAAACTGGTCAAGTCCAGATTATTATTGTGACCAATCGTCAATTAAATCTGACTCAATTTGTGAAAGACCTAGTCAAGGATTATCCTGAAGTGGTAACTGTGGCTGTTAATACCAATACTGCCAAAACTAGTGAGATTTATGGGGACAAGACAGAGATTATTTGGGGACAGGATAGTATTCGTGAGGGTGTATTAGACTATGAATTTTCTCTTTCACCTCGAGCTTTTTACCAGCTCAATCCTGAACAGACTGAAATCCTCTATAGTGAAGCCGTTAAGGCCTTGGACGTAAATGAGAATGACCATCTGATTGATGCCTATTGTGGTGTTGGTACTATTGGCTTTGCCTTTGCCAAAAAAGTTAAAAGTCTGAGAGGGATGGATATTATTCCGGAAGCCATTGAGGATGCTAAAGAAAATGCTAAGCGTATGGGTTATACCAATACTCACTATGAGGCTGGAACTGCTGAAGAAATAATTCCTCGTTGGTACAAGGAAGGCTATCGTGCCGATGCCTTGATTGTGGACCCGCCGCGTACTGGTTTAGACGACAAGCTCTTGGATACCATTGTTAAATACGCTCCTGAAAGATGGTCTATGTTTCCTGCAATGTATCTACATTGGCGCGTGATTTAGTCCGTTTGGTAGAGGTCTATGACCTACACTATATCCAATCAGTTGATATGTTTCCGCATACGGCTAGGACAGAAGCAGTGGTTAAATTAACCCGGAGAAAACCAGCTTCTAAATAGAAATGACGACTGGAAAGTATTTGAAAATAAGACTTCTAGTTGCAGAGTAAGATTTGCAAGCTCCCTATATTTATGATAAAATAAGTAGAAAATAAAATGAAAAAAGAGGTATGTAAAATGTCACGTAAACCATTTATCGCTGGTAACTGGAAAATGAACAAAAACCCAGAAGAAGCAAAAGCATTTGTTGAAGCTGTAGCATCAAAACTTCCTTCATCTGACCTTGTTGAAGCAGGTATCGCAGCTCCAGCTCTTGATTTGACAACTGTTCTTGCTGCTGCTAAAGGTTCAAACCTTAAAGTTGCTGCTCAAAACTGCTACTTTGAAAATGCTGGTGCTTTCACTGGTGAAACTAGCCCACAAGTTTTGAAAGAAATCGGTACTGACTACGTTGTTATCGGTCACTCAGAACGTCGTGACTACTTCCACGAAACTGATGAAGACATCAATAAAAAAGCTAAAGCAATCTTTGCAAACGGTATGCTTCCAATTATCTGTTGTGGTGAAAGCCTTGAAACATACGAAGCAGGTAAAGCTGCTGAATTCGTAGGTGCTCAAGTTTCAGCTGCTCTTGCAGGATTGACTGCAGAACAAGTAGCTTCAACAGTTATTGCATACGAACCAATCTGGGCTATCGGTACTGGTAAATCAGCTTCACAAGACGACGCACAAAAAATGTGTAAAGTTGTTCGTGACGTTGTAGCAGCTGACTTCGGTCAAGAAGTAGCTGACAAAGTACGTGTTCAATACGGTGGTTCAGTTAAACCTGAAAACGTTGCAGAATACATGGCTTGTCCAGATGTTGACGGAGCTCTTGTTGGTGGTGCATCACTTGATCCAGAAAGCTTCTTGGCATTGCTTGACTTTGTAAAATAAGCCTCAAATATCTGAGACAGACAGACAGTTCCCTCTCTTGAGGTTTTGGCTGCCTGTCTTCTTTTTATTAAAATGGCGTGCGAAAGCACGCTCTTTTCTGCATTTTATACTCAATGAAAATCAAAGAGCAAACTAGGAAGCTAGCCGCAGGCTGTACTTGAGTACGGCAAGGTGAAGCTGACGTGGTTTGAAGAGATTTTCGAAGAGTATTAGAAGAAAAAGAAAGGAGAATCATGCTTTATATTTGGTCTTATCTCAAACGTTATCCCAAGTGGTTAGTTTTAGACTTTCTCGGGGCGATTTTCTTTGTCATTGTCAATCTCGGTCTACCAACTGTTTTGGCTCGCATGATTGACCAGGGAATCAATCAAGGTAATGAAGAAAAACTCTATTTTTGGGCCATCATCATGTTGGTTATTATTGTCTTGGGAACATTTGGTCGGATTGTCCTATCATATGCTGCTAGTAAATTGACCACGAATATGGTTAAGGATATGCGCAATGATGTCTATGCTAAGTTGCAAGAGTATTCTCATCACGAATATGAACAGATTGGTGTATCTTCATTGGTGACTCGTATTACTAGTGATGCCTTTGTTCTCATGCAGTTTGCAGAACAAACCCTTAAGTTGGGTGTTATTACTCCCATGATGATGCTGTCGAGTATTCTCATGATTTTCTTGACTAGCCCTTCATTAGCTTGGATTGTCGCTTTTTCTGTTCCTTTTCTAGCTGTTGTAGTTTTTTATGTGGCAGTTAAAACGCGTCCCTTATCTGAGAAACAGCAGAAAACACTGGACAAGATTAACCAGTATGTCCGTGAAAATTTGATGGGTCTGCGTGTTATTCGTGCCTTTGCTCGTGAAGACTTCCAAGAAAAACGTTTTGAAGAGAAAAATGCAATCTATGCGGATAATTCGAATCGCTTGTTTAAATTAACTGGTTTGACGGAACCGCTTTTTGTGCAAATCATTATTGCCATGATTGTAGCTATCGTTTGGTTTGCCCTTGATCCACTGAAGCATGGAAATTTGCAGATTGGGGATTTGGTTGCCTTTATCGAGTATAGTTTCCACGCTCTCTTGTCCTTCCTCTTCTTATCAAACCTCTTCACGATGTATCCTAGAACTGCCGTATCAAGCGAGCGTTTGAAGGAAATCATGGACATGCCAATTTCCATTGATCCAAACGAGGATGGAATTCAAGAAACAGAAACTCATGGTTATTTAGTATTTGAGAATGTGACCTTTGCCTATCCTGGGGAAACAGAAAGCCCTGTTTTGCATAATATTTCCTTCACTGCTAAACCGGGAGAAACCATTGCATTTATCGGTTCAACTGGGTCAGGTAAGTCTACTCTAGTTCAATTGATTCCTCGTTTCTACGATGTTACGCTAGGGAAAATCAAGGTCGATGGTGTTGATGTCCGGGATTACCGTCTCAAATCACTCCGTCAGAAGATTGGATTTATTCCACAAAAGGCCTTGCTTTTTACTGGGACTATCGCAGACAATCTCCGTTACGGGAAGAGGATGCCAGTCATGAGGACTTGCACCAAGCAGCAGATGTGGCCCAAGCCAAAGACTTTATCGAAAGTCGAGAAGAAGGTTTTGCGACGCATCTGGCAGAAGGCGGAAGCAACCTATCAGGTGGTCAGAAACAACGTTTGTCGATTGCACGAGCAGTCATCAAGGGTCCAGATATCTATATCTTTGATGATTCTTTCTCAGCCTTGGACTACCGTACAGATGCTATTTTGCGCCGTCGTCTTAAGGAAGTGACGCAAGACGCAACAGTATTGATTGTCGCACAACGTGTTGGAACTATCATGGATGCTGATCAGATTATCGTCCTTGATAAGGGTGAAATCGTTGGTCGTGGCCGTCATGAAGAATTGATGGAAACTAATGACATCTATCGAGAAATTGCTGAGTCGCAGCTGAAAAATGCGTCTCTAACAGAAGAATAGGAGGTAAAGGATGAAACAACAATCTAGTCTAGCTCGTCTATGGAGCTATTTAAAAGCCTACCGATTCTCTGTTTTCTTTGCAGTTTTCTTGAAAATAGTCAGCGTCGTTATGAGTGTTATCGAGCCTTTCGTATTGGGACTTGCTATTACAGAATTAACCAGCAATCTTCTTGCCATGGCAAATGGTGTTGCAGGAGAAGAGATTAATACCAGCTATATCGCAGTAATTCTGGTGATATATCTCTTGCGTGGCCTTTTTTATGAGTTGGGTTCTTACTACTCAAACTACTTTATGACCAATGCGGTGCAGTCTATGGTACAGGATTTGCGAAATGAAATGAGTGAAAAAATAAATCGTATTCCTGTGTCTTACTTTGATAAGCATCAGTTTGGGGATTTACTAGGTCGTTTTACCAGTGATGTAGAGACTGTTTCAAATGCCCTTCAACAATCCTTCTTACAGATTGTCAATGCAGTCTTTACCATTCTTTTTGTTATGGGAATGGTTCTCTATCTAAATCTTCAGTTGGCTATCATTGTTATCTTGTCAATTCCGATAACTTATTTTGGGGCTAAAACAATTCTGAATCGTTCGCAACCATACTTTAAACAGCAGGCAGCCATTCTAGGACGTATGAATGGATTTGTACAGGAAAACCTGACAGGTTTCAATGTTTTAAAACTTTTCGGACGCGAAGAAAACTCTCAAGAGAGATTTGAAAAGATTACGGATGAATTGCAACAGGTTGGATTCAAGGCGAGCTTATTTCAGGATTGATGATGCCTGCCCTTCATATCGTGTCTGATTTAACTTACTTAATTGTAGCAGTATTAGGTGGATTGCAGGTTATCGCAGGACGCTTAACCATTGGTAATATGCAAGCTTTCGTTCAGTATGTGTGGCAAGTCAGTCAACCGATCCAAAATATCACTCAATTAGCGGGACAAATGCAAAGTGCTAAATCTTCGCTTGACCGCGTCTTTGAAGTTTTGGATGAACAGGAAGAAGTTCAAACTGCTAAAGTAAAAGAACTGGCACCATTGACAGGTCAAGTTAGCTTCAAGAATGTCGATTTCCAATACGTGGAAAACAAACCATTGATTCGCAGTTTCAACCTAGATGTCGAACCTGGTGAGATGGTAGCTATCGTTGGACCTACTGGAGCAGGGAAAACAACATTAATCAACCTTCTCATGCGTTTTTACGATGTGACAGCTGGTGCCATTTTAGTGGATGGTCAAGATATTCGAGACTTGTCTCGTCAGGACTACCGTCGACAGTTTGGGATGGTTCTACAGGATGCCTGGCTCTATGAAGGTAGTATCAAGGAAAATCTTCGCTTTGGAAATATTGAGGCAACGGATGAGGAAATCGTTGAAGCTGCTAAGGCTGCCAATGTAGACCACTTTATCCGTACTCTTCCTGGTGGTTACAACATGGAGATGAACCAAGAGTCAAGTAATATTTCTCTTGGTCAGAAGCAGTTGTTAACTATCGCGCGTGCTCTCTTAGCAGATCCAAAAATTCTAATCCTTGACGAAGCGACCTCATCGGTCGATACACGTCTAGAACTCTTGATTCAAAAGGCCATGAAGCGTTTGATGAAGGGGAGAACAAGCTTGTTATCGCCCATAGACTTTCTACTATTCAGGAAGCTGATAAGATTTTGGTGTTGAAAGATGGACAGATTATCGAACAAGGAAATCATGAAAGTCTCTTAGCTGCAAAAGGTTTCTATTATGACCTTTATCAAAGTCAATTTTCTGGTAAAGACGCAGAAAATACTAAAAATTTAACTTCCTATTCTTAAATTATCAGTCTATTAAGACTTTTCTCAGATAGTACACTTTCCTTGATATCGTATTCGGGGAGTAGTATACTAAAATAGTAATCAATAAAAAGTGGTTACAAAAAATAATAATGAGGTGAGAAAGATGGTAGAATTGAAAAAAGAAGCAGTAAAAGATGTAGCAACATTAACTAAACCAGCGGCAGAAGCGCTAGTAAATACAAAGGCAGTTTTGAATCAAGCGGTAGCTGACTTGTACGTAGCACATATCGCTCTTCATCAAGTACACTGGTACATGCGTGGACGTGGATTCATGGTATGGCATCCTAAGATGGATGAATACATGGATAGTCTAGATGCTTACCTTGATGAAATCAGCGAACGCTTGATTACACTTGGTGGCAAACCATACTCTACTTTGACAGAATTCCTTCAACACAGTGAAATCGAAGAAGGAGTTGGAGAATTCCGCAACGTAGAAGAAAGTTTGGAACGTGTCCTTGAAATTTATCGTTACCTTATCACTCTTTTCCAAAAAGCATTGGATGTAACAGATGAAGAAGGTGATGATGTAACCAATGATATCTTCGTTGGTGCTAAAGCTGACCTTGAAAAAACTGTCTGGATGCTTGCAGCAGAATTAGGACAAGCACCTGGTTTGTAAGATACTGAATTTTTCTAAAAATCCGTAGAAAGTTTCTACGGATTTTTTCTATTTCGGAGGGCATTCCAAAACAGTCTTTTTTCAAGATTTTTGATAAAATAGAACTATCAATAAAAAAAGGATGAAAGCATGACAAAGAAAATCGTAGCCATCTGGGCACAAGATGAAAAGGGTGTAATCGGAAAAGAGGATCGCTTACCATGGCATTTGCCAGCAGAGTTAAAACATTTTAAAGAAACAACCTTGAATCATGCCATCTTGATGGGACGTGTCACCTTTGATGGAATGGGACGACGTTTGCTTCCAGGACGTGAGACTCTGATTTTGACGCGTAATGTTGAAGAGTCAATTGAGGGTGCTCTGGTTTTCCAAAATGTTGAGGATGTTTTAGACTGGTACCATAACCAGGATAAAAATCTCTATATCATTGGGGGTAAGCAGATTTTTCAGCTTTTTGAACCTTATCTCGATGAAATTATTGTGACACAAATCCATGCTCAAGTTGAAGGGGATACTTTTTTCCCGGAAGATTTTGACTTGACTGTTTTTGAGACTCTTGCAAGCAAATCTTATACTAGAGATGAGAAAAATGCCTATGATTTTACCATCGAATATAGAAAGAGAAAGGAAGTCTAATGGAGCGTAGTATTTTTGGATTTTTTACAGCTCTTTTGTGTGCTGTCTGTTTTGTAGCTGGAACACACGCTTTTCGTAAAAAGCGCTTTGGACTTGCTACTCTACTCTGGCTTAATGCCTTTACAAACTTGGTGAATAGCATTCATGCTTTTTATATGACCTTATTTTAGAGAGAATGAATAATTAGAACGGAAGGGAATCATGCCTACAAATAGGAAAAAAATGATATGATGGTTTATTGCTCATTTTGTGGCAAAAGCCAAGAAGAAGTTAAAAAAATAATCGCTGGTAACAATGCCTTTATCTGTAATGAATGTGTGGAGTTGGCTCAGGAAATTATTCGTGAGGAGTTGGCTGAGGAAGTCTTGGCAGACTTGTCTGAGGTGCCAAAACCAATCGAACTCCTAAACATCTTGAACCACTATGTGATTGGTCAAGATCGTGCCAAACGTGCCTTGGCAGTGGCTGTATATAACCACTACAAACGCATCAATTTCCATGACACTCGTGAAGAGTCAGAAGATGTGGACTTGCAAAAATCAAACATTTTGATGATTGGCCCAACAGGTTCAGGGAAGACTTTCCTTGCTCAAACACTTGCTAGAAGTTTGAATGTACCTTTTGCCATTGCAGATGCAACAGCTCTTACTGAGGCTGGTTATGTAGGTGAGGACGTGGAAAATATCCTCCTCAAACTCTTGCAAGCTGCTGACTTTAACATCGAACGTGCAGAACGTGGGATTATCTACGTCGATGAGATTGACAAGATTGCTAAGAAGAGCGAGAACGTGTCTATCACACGTGACGTTTCGGGTGAAGGTGTGCAACAAGCCCTCCTCAAGATTATCGAGGGAACTGTAGCTAGCGTGCCACCTCAAGGCGGACGCAAACATCCACAACAAGAAATGATTCAAGTGGACACTAAGAATATCCTCTTTATCGTGGGTGGTGCCTTCGATGGCATCGAAGAGATTGTCAAACAGCGTCTTGGTGAAAAAGTTATCGGCTTTGGACAAAACAACAAGGCTATTGACGAAAACAGCTCTTATATGCAAGAAATCATCGCAGAAGATATTCAAAAGTTCGGGATTATTCCTGAGTTAATTGGACGCTTGCCTGTCTTTGCAGCCTTGGAGCAGTTGACTGTAGATGATTTGGTTCGCATTTTGAAGGAACCAAGAAATGCCTTGGTCAAACAATACCAGACCTTGCTTTCTTATGATGATGTTGAGCTTGAATTTGATGACGAAGCACTCCAGGAAATTGCCAATAAAGCCATCGAACGTAAAACGGGTGCGCGTGGTCTTCGCTCAATCATCGAAGAAACTATGCTAGACGTTATGTTTGAAGTTCCAAGTCAAGAAAATGTGAAAACAGTTCGTATCACAAAAGAAGCGGTTGACGGTACGGCTAAGCCAATCCTAGAGACAGCCTAGAGGTGACTATGGAAATCAATACACACAATGCTGAGATTTTACTGAGTGCAGCCAATAAGTCCCACTATCCGCAGGATGAACTTCCTGAAATTGCTCTTGCAGGACGCTCAAATGTTGGTAAATCAAGTTTTATCAATACCATGCTCAATCGTAAAAATCTAGCTCGTACCTCTGGAAAACCAGGAAAAACACAACTACTTAATTTCTTTAACATTGATGATAAGATGCGTTTTGTGGATGTGCCTGGTTATGGTTATGCCCGTGTTTCCAAAAAGGAACGTGAAAAAAATGGGGTCGTATGATTGAGGAGTACTTGACCACTCGTGAAAATCTTCGAGCAGTTGTCAGTCTCGTTGACCTTCGTCATGATCCGTCAGCAGATGATGTGCAGATGTACGAATTTCTTAAGTATTATGAGATTCCTGTCATCATTGTGGCGACTAAGGCAGACAAGATTCCGCGTGGAAAATGGAACAAGCACGAATCAGCTATTAAAAAGAAATTAAACTTTGATCCAAGTGATGACTTTATCCTCTTTTCATCCGTAACAAAAGCAGGAATGGATCAAGCTTGGGATGCTATTTTAGAAAAATTGTGAGGAATACAAATGGCAAAAACAATTCATACAGATAAAGCTCCAAAGGCAATCGGGCCTTACGTTCAAGGAAAAATCGTTGGCAATCTTTTGTTTGCTAGCGGTCAAGTTCCTCTATCTCCTGAAACTGGAGAAATCGTAGGAGAAACGATTCAAGAACAGACAGAACAAGTCTTGAAAAACATTGGAGCGATTTTGCAGAAGCGGGAACAGATTTTGACCATGTGGTGAAAACAACTTGCTTCTTAAGCGATATGAACGACTTTGTACCTTTTAATGAGGTTTACCAAACATCCTTTAATAAGGAATTTCCAGCTCGTTCAGCTGTGGAAGTAGCTCGTCTTCCTCGCGATGTAAAAGTCGAAATTGAAGTCATCGCAGAGATTGGATAAGCTAGTTGAAGTTTGGTTCTTCCAAACTTCTTTTGATATAAGGAGACTATGATGATAAAGAAACAACTTCACCTGGTGATTGTAACAGGGATGAGTGGCGCTGGGAAAACGGTAGCCATTCAATCCTTTGAAGATTTAGGCTATTTTACGATTGATAATATGCCACCTGCCCTCTTGCCAAAGTTTTTTTGCAGTTGGTAGAGACCAAGGATGACGACCACAAGTTAGCCCTAGTGGTGGATATGCGAAGCCGCTCTTTCTTCTCAGAGATTCAGGCTGTCTTGGATGAATTGGAAAACTCAAGATGATTTGGACTTCAAGATTCTCTTTTTGGATGCTGCTGATAAGGAATTGGTGGCACGTTATAAGGAAACTAGAAGAAGTCACCCTCTTGCAGCAGATGGTCGTATTTTGGACGGTATCAAGCTGGAACGTGAACTCTTGGCTCCATTAAAAAATATGAGTCAAAACGTGGTAGACACGACAGAGTTAACACCTCGTGAACTCCGTAAGACCATTGCAGAGCAATTTTCGGACCAAGAACAAACGCAATCTTTCCGTATTGAGGTCATGTCCTTTGGATTTAAATATGGAATTCCAATTGATGCCGATTTAGTATTTGATGTTCGTTTCTTGCCAAACCCTTATTATCTTCCAGAACTTCGTAACCAGACAGGTGAAGACCAGGCAGTTTATGACTATGTCATGAATCATAAGGAATCTGAAGATTTTTATCGTCATTTGTTAGCCTTGATTGAACCAATTCTACCAGGTTATAAAAAAGAAGGTAAGTCTGTTTTAACCATTGCAGTGGGTTGTACAGGTGGTCAACACCGAAGCGTTGCTTTTGCCAAGCGATTAGCAAATGATTTATCTAAAAATTGGCCTGTAAATGAAAGTCATCGTGATAAAGATCGAAGAAAGGAAACGGTAAACCGTTCATGAGAAAACCAAAAATTACGGTGATTGGTGGAGGAACCGGAATCCCTGTTATTTTAAATAGTCTACGGGAAAAGGATGTAGACATCGCAGCCATTGTAACCGTTGCGGATGATGGCGGTTCTTCAGGCGAATTGCGTAAAAACATTCAACAGTTGACTCCTCCTGGGGATCTTCGCAATGTTCTTGTGGCTATGTCAGATATGCCAAAATTCTATGAAAAGGTCTTTCAATACCGTTTTTCTGAGGATGCTGGTTCATTTGCAGGTCATCCGCTAGGAAACATTATCATTGCAGGTTTATCTGAAATGCAGGGCTCAACCTATAACGCCATGCAATTGCTGAGTAAATTCTTTCATACTACAGGGAAGATTTTCCCATCAAGTGACCACCCTTTGACACTCCATGCCGTCTTTAAAGATGGAACAGAAGTAGCTGGAGAAAGTCACATTGCAGACCATCCAGGTATGATTGACCATGTTTATGTCACCAACACTCTAGATGATGAGAAACCACAGGCTAGCCGTCGAGTTGTCAATACCATTCTTGAGAGTGATATGATTGTCTTGGGCCCAGGTTCACTCTTTACTTCGATTTTGCCTAATATCGTCATTGAGGAGATTGGCCAGGCTCTTCTGGAAACCAAGGCTGAAATTGCCTATGTCTGCAACATCATGACTCAACGTGGAGAGACAGAACATTTCTCAGATAGTGATCACGTAGCAGTCTTGCATCGTCATTTGGGCCGTCCATTTATCGATACTGTCCTTGTTAATATCGAAAAGGTTCCGAGGGACTATATGGATACCAACCGTTTTGATGAATATTTGGTGCAGGTTGAGCATGATTTTGAAGGTTTGCGTCAGCAAGTCCCACGTGTCATTTCATCCAACTTTCTACGCTTGGAAAATGGGGGTGCCTTCCACGATGGTGATTTAATCGTAGATGAGCTCATGCGGATCATACAGGTGAGAAAAATGAGTTTTACAGTAGCAGTAAAAAGAAGAAATTTTAAGTCAGCATCACTTGAGTCGTCATGAATTATCAGCTATTATCAAGATGTCTGGTAGTATTGGCTTATCGAGTTCTGGTTTGACCTTGTCCGTCATTACAGAAAACGCTAAGTTGGCTCGTCATCTCTATGAATCTTTCTTGCACTTTTATGGCATCAAGTCTGAGATTCGTCACCACCAGAGAAGTAATCTTCGAAAAAATCGTGTTTATACTGTTTTTACAGATGAGCGTGTTCAAGAACTGTTAGCAGATTTGCGTTTGGCCGATTCTTTCTTTGGTTTGGAGACTGGGATTGATCCAGATATTTTAGGAGATGAGGAAGCTGGGCGTGCTTATCTTTGTGGAGCCTTTTTGGCAAATGGGAGTATTCGGGATCCTGAGTCAGGCAAGTATCAGTTAGAAATAAGTTCCGTCTATGTGGACCATGCCCAAGGGATTGCTTCGCTCTTGCAGCAGTTCTTATTAGATGCCAAGGTTATCGAACGAAAAAAGGGGGCAGTGACCTATCTTCAGCGAGCAGAGGATATTATGGATTTCCTAATTTTAGTGGGAGCCATGGAGGCACGAGATACTTTTGAAGGTGTCAAGATTCTTCGAGAAACTCGGAATGATCTCAATCGTGCTAATAATGCGGAGACAGCAAATATCGCTCGTACGGTTTCAGCGAGTATGAAAACCATCAATCATATCAGTAAAATCATGGATACTGTTGGTCTAGATAGCCTGCCAGTAGATTTGCAGGAAGTAGCGCATTTACGTATCCAACATCCGGACTACTCTATCCAGCAATTGGCTGACAGTTTGACAAATCCACTCACCAAAAGCGGTGTCAATCATAGATTGAGAAAGATAAATAAAATTGCAGAGGAATTATGAAGAGAGCACATAAGATAAGCGGATTTTAAACTTCTATATGAGCTTACGGGTATGAATTTGATAAAGAAGGGTGTACTCATGCTTTGAATTCCGGGGATATAAAAATAGTTGAAAAAGCTGTAAATTCTTGGTATAATAGAAACAAGAAATAGGATAGTAGTTTACGAGTGAAAAACATGGTATGACACTATAAAAAAAGTGATGGATATGGCGAGGGTGCACTAAATATAGTAGTATCTACCCATTGAAGCATGTGTTATTATCAAGACGACGGTTGAAATCCGTCCGCTTTATAATCTTTAGCCTCAACTTAATGTTGGGGCTTTTTGTCTTAATTCAGTCTTCTTTTCTACAATCAAAGTAGTCTTTATAATATTTCTAGAGGATTTATACGTTGCGAATAATATAATTCCATTATAAAAACCACGAATCGTATGATTCGTGGTTTTTTTCTTATAAACTTGTAGAGTGTTTTGGTTGCACTTTTTGTTCTGGGTAAATGTAGTTAATGGCGTTGTTGACAGCAGTTGGTGCTTCACCAAGACCAGTAGCAATCAAGTCAATCTTACCTTCGTAGTAACAACAGTCACCGATAGCGTAAATTCCAGGCTGGCTAGATTCTTGCTTACTATTGACGATAATTTTATGACGATTCAGTTCTAATCCCCAATTTTTAAGGTTACCGACAGAAGATTTAAAGCCATAGTTGACAAAGAGGTGGTCGAGTTCAATAGTTTCGGTCTCATCGGATTTGACTTTTGTGATTTCAAGCTTGTCAAGAGTTTTTCCATCTCCAAGAAGTTGACTTGGTACAAATGGTGTTTTGATGCTAACAGATGATTCTTGAAGGGTTTGGACACTATGTTCGAGGGCCCGGAAGTTGTCTCGACGGTGAACAAGTGTAGTTGGAGCAATCTTTTCAAAAGCTAAGGCCCAGTCCACAGCAGAGTCTCCTCCACCGAGGATGGTTACTTTCTTGCCAGCATATTGTTGAATATTAGAAACGTGGTAATGGATATTTTCATAACTATCAACACCATCCAATTCAAGTGGACGCGGTTTAAAGGCACCTCCACCCATAGCGATAATGACAGCTTTACTACTATGAATACCTTTAGTAGTTGTTATCTTAAATACATCATTCTCTTTTTCAATGTCAAGAACAGTTTCATTGAGATGTGCTGGTGTATCAAAACCTTTTAGTTGTTCTAAGAGGCGATTAGTTAGTTCTTCACCAGTGAGATTTGGGAAACCTGGGACATCAAGAATTTGTTTTTCAGGATAAAGAATGGCAGGTTGGCCACCTAATTGAGGAAGAGAGTCAATGATTTGTACTTTAGCTTGACGTAAATTTGCATAAAAGGCTGCGAAAAGACCAACTGGGCCACCCCCTATGATGGTAATATCATATAATTCAGACATGGTTTCTCCTTATTTCATTTTTATCATTTTATTCTATCATATTTTCTACTAATTTAAAATGAGGTAGGGGGGAGAAAATTTCCATTAAAAATGGTATAATGAAGAGAAGCTTTTTTGGAGAGGGGACACAGGATGAATTTTCAGCAATTATCTAATCTTCAATACTGGTCTAGTTTGTTTTCCAGTCCTTGAGTATTGCGATAAATGTGATTGATATTCTAATCGTCGCTTATATCTTATATCAATTTACAAAATCAATTGCAGGAACCAAGATTATGATTCTGGTTCGAGGCGTTTTAGTTTTTATCTTAGCTCAGATTGCGGCTAATTTTTTGGGCTTGACGACTATTTCCTGGTTGATTAACCAATTGATTACCTATGGAGTTATCGCAGCGGTTGTTATCTTTTTCTCCAGAAATTCGGACAGGTTTGGAACGATTAGGTCGAGCTACGGACTTCTTTTTCAAATACTCCTATCAGTTCAGAAGAGCAGATGGTCCAGGCTTTTGTAAAATCGGTTGAGTATATGAGCCCACGGAAGATTGGAGCTTTGGTAGCTGTTCAACGTGTGAGAACCTTGCAGGAGTACATCGTCACAGGAATTCCTTTGGATGCTAAGATTTCTGCTGAGTTATTAATTAACATCTTTATTCCCTAATACGCCTCTCCATGACGGTGCAGTCATTATCAGTGGAGATCGGATTGCAGTAACTTCTGCCTATTTACCACTGACTGAAAACACAGGTATTTCCAAAGAGTTCGGAACTCGTCACCGTGCAGCCATAGGTTTATCAGAAGTTTCAGATGCCCTTACTTTTGTTGTATCTGAAGAAACTGGAGGTATATCCATCACCTATAACGGTGTCTTCAAACATGATCTAAGTTTGGAAGAATTCGAGGAAGAACTACGTCGTATTCTGATACCTAAGGATTCACAAGAACCAAGCTTAAAAGAACGTCTATTAGGAGGATGGAATAATGAGAAGAAATAGTCTTTATATCATCTCCTCGCTCCTGTTCGCGTGTGTCCTGTTTATCTATGCAACATCAATCAATTATCAAAACAATACCAACGCGAGACAAACTAAAACTGAAACCTATACCAATACAGTAGTCAATGTACCGATTGATATTCAGTATGATAGTGAGCAATATTTTATCAGTGGTTTTAGCTCAGAAGTGACAGTGTTTCTAACGGGTTCAAATCGGGTGGCCTTGGCCAGTGAGATGCAAGAAAGCACTCGTAAATTCAAAGTGACTGCTGATTTGACGCAGGCTACAGAAGGAACGATTGAAGTTCCCTTAACCATTGAAAATCTTCCAAGTGGTTTGACAGCTGTAGCAACACCACAAAAAATCACAGTCAAGATTGGTAAGAAAGTTACTCGAGATAATGTACCTGTTGTACCTCAAATTGATTCTAGTCAAATTGATGAGAAGATTATAATCGAACGTGTTACTGTTTCTGATGAAAAAGTTTCAGTAACTAGTGATGCGGATACACTATCTAAGATTGATCGGATTGTTGCAGTTTTACCAACGAGTGAACAGATTACAGGGAACTATTCTGGATCAGTTCCTTTGCAAGCTGTTGATAAAAATGGAGCTGTCTTACCAACAGTGATTACACCTTTTGAAACTACTATGAAAGTAACGACCAAAGCTGTAAGAACAACAAGTAGTACAACCTCAACAAGTAATGGTTCGTCTACCGAAAACTCTTCAACGACAGCAGCAGAAACGAAGTCAGAATCTTAAAATAAACATTAAACTAGAAAAGGAATGATAAAATGGGTAAATATTTTGGAACGGACGGAGTCCGTGGAGAAGCAAACGTAGAATTAACGCCAGAATTGGCCTTTAAATTGGGTCGCTTTGGAGGATATGTCCTCAGTCAACATGCGACAGAAGCGCCTAAGGTTTTTGTTGGACGCGATACACGTATTTCAGGGGAAATGTTAGAAGCAGCCTTGATTGCTGGTCTTCTTTCTGTGGGAATTCACGTTTATAAACTTGGTGTACTTGCTACACCTGCAGTAGCATATTTGGTGAAAACTGAAGGAGCGAGCGCAGGTGTCATGATTTCAGCTAGCCACAACCCAGCCCTTGATAACGGGATTAAATTCTTTGGTGGCGATGGCTTTAAGCTAGACGATGAAAAAGAAGCAGAAATCGAAGCCTTGCTTGACGCCAGTGAAGATACTCTCCCACGTCCAAGTGCTGAAGGATTAGGTACTGTTGTTGATTACCCAGAAGGATTACGCAAGTATGAAGCCTACCTGGTTTCAACTGGAACAGCTCTTGAAGGGATGAAGGTAGCCTTGGATACTGCAAATGGAGCAGCTTCTACAAGTGCTCGTCAAATTTGCAGATTTGGGTGCTCAAATCACTGTCATTGGAGAAACTCCAGATGGTTTGAACATTAACTTGAATGTTGGTTCGACTCATCCAGAAGCCTTGCAAGAACTTGTAAAAGAAAGTCAATCTGCCATTGGTTTAGCCTTTGATGGAGATAGCGACCGTTTGATTGCTGTGGATGAAAATGGTGAGATTGTCGACGGTGATAAGATTATGTATATCATCGGTAAATACCTTTCTGAAAAAAAGGTCAATTGGCACAAAAATACAATTGTAACAACAGTTATGTCCAACCTTGGCTTCCATAAAGCCTTGGATCGTGAAGGCATTAATAAAAGCTGTCACTGCTGTTGGAGACCGCTATGTAGTTGAAGAAATGAGAAAAATCAGGCTACAATCTCGGTGGAGAACAATCAGGTCATGTTATTTTGATGGACTATAACACAACTGGTGATGGTCAGTTGTCAGCAGTTCAATTGACTAAGATTATGCAAGAATCAGGGATGAGCTTGTCTCAGTTGGCTTCAGAGGTAACGATTTACCCACAAAAAAATTGGTTAATATCCGTGTGGAAAAACACCATGAAAGACAAAAGCCATGGAAGTACCAGCTATCAAGGCTATTATCGATAAGATGGAAGAAGAGATGGCAGGTAACGGACGTATTCTCGTTCGCCCAAGTGGAACTGAGCCACTCTTGCGTGTCATGGCTGAAGCACCAACAACTGAAGAAGTGGATTACTATGTGGATACCATTGCTGAAGTTGTGAAAGCAGAAATCGGAATTTAGGAAAGTTAGCAGAAAATAAGAAAATATGTTACAATGTCAAAGTAAATTGTAACCATGGAGAATATGATGAATTTAAAACGTGAACAAGAATTTGTTAGTCAGTATCACTTTGATGCTCGTAACTTTGAATGGGAAAATGAGAACGGAATTCCTGAAACAAAGGTTGATGTGAACTTCCAACTACTTCAACATGACCAAGAAAATCAGGTGACTTCTCTCGTAGTTGTTTTGAGCTTTATGATTGTCTTTGATAAATTTGTTATCAGTGGTACTATTTCTCAAGTCAACCACGTTGAAGGTCGTATCGTAGATCAACCAAGTGACTTTTAGTCAAGAAGAAGTTGAGACACTTGCTCGTCCTTCTTTGGATATGCTAAACCGTTTGACTTATGAAGTGACGGAAATTGCACTAGATTTACCAGGAATTAATTTGGAGTTTTAAAAAGATGAAATTAGCGGTCATAACAGACTCATCTGCTTTTCTACAAGCGGAAACCTTGCGGAAAGAAGATTTATTTGTGCTTGACATTCCTGTGAATATCGACGGACAGGAGTATGTTGAAGGTGTAAATCTAACCGCTCAAGAATTTTATGAAAAAAATGGCTCGTTCATCTGAACTAACTAAAACAAGTCAACCAAGTATCGCAAAGTTGGATGAAATTTTATCATCATTGAAAGAAAAAGGTTATACTCATGTTTTGGGCCTCTTCCTTTCTTCTGGGATCTCAGGATTTCACCAGAATATCCAGTATTTGATGGATGAGTTCGAAGGATTAACAATTGCTTTTTCCTGATACTCGTATTACAAGTGCTCCACTAGGTTTTATGGTGGAAAGTGTTTTTCAGTGGGTTGAGCAGGGAGAAGATTTCGAGTCTATCTTAGAAAAGGTAACTGAACAGATTGAACATACTTCTGCCTTTATCATGGTAGATGACCTTGACCATCTGGTAAAAGGTGGTCGTTTATCAAATGGTGCAGCTGTTTTAGGAAACCTTCTTAGTATTAAACCAATCTTATATTTCAATGACCAAGGTGTTATCGAAGTTTATGAGAAGGTTCGTACAGAGAAGAAAGCAACAAAACGTCTGGTTGAAATTGTCAAAGAAGCAACAAGTAACGGGAACTACCGAATTGTAGTGATTCATGGGAACGCCCTCAAAAAAAGCGGCAGATTTGCGTCAACTTTTGATAGATGGTGGTGTAGCTACAGATATTTCAATTGCAACCTTCGGTAGTGTTATTGGAACTCACCTTGGTGAAGGAAGTATTGCTTTGGGTTATACACCAATCGTTTAGATTGTTCTTACAGGCTTTGTATCTTAGAAATTGAACACGGACTATCTGCCTCTTGAAAAAAAGATGCCTGTCTTGCCTTTCATGGAAAGTCAGCGCCATCCCCTATTTTTCATGGTCAGCTAACGTCCTTTGTATCTTAGCAATTGAACACGCCTGGAACCCTGTGTGAAAAAGATAGTTCTTCCAAGGAGTATCGACTCCTTAATCAGAACTCCTATTTTCACTTTGTGTTCTTACAGGCTTTGTATCTTAGACTGGAGTAGAGATGAGTATTCGAGTGATTATCGCAGGTTTTAAGGGGAGAATGGGACAAGCTGCTTGTCAGATGGTTTTGTCTGATTCTGAACTGGAACTAGTAGCCGTTTTGGATCCTTTGAGTCTGCATCTGACTGGCAGGGGATTCCTGTTTTCAACGATAAAAATGACTTAACAGGCTATGATGCGGATGTTTGGGTGGACTTTACTACCCCAGCTGTTGCCTATGAGAATACACGCTTTGCTCTTGAAAATGGCTTTGCGCCAGTAGTTGGAACAACAGGCTTTACTAGTCAAGAAATCGATGAATTAAAAAGATTTTTTTCTCGTTCTAAAAACTTGGGTGGCTTGATTGCTCCTAACTTTTGCTTTTGGGTGCTGTCTTACTCATGCAATTTGCCGCACAAGCAGCTAAATACTTTCCAAATGTGGAGATTATTGAGCTTCACCATGACAAGAAAAAAGATGCACCAAGTGGTACAGCTATTAAAACAGCTGAGTTGATGGCACAAGTTCGTGAGTCTATTCAACAAGGGGCACCTGATGAGGAAGAACTCATTGCTGGTGCGCGTGGTGCTAACTTTGATGGCATGCGTATACATTCGGTTCGCTTACCAGGATTGGTAGCCCATCAGGAAGTCATTTTTGGAAATCAGGGAGAAGGATTGACCCTGCGTCATGACTCCTATGATCGTAGCTCCTTCATGACAGGAGTGAATTTGGGAATCAAAGAAGTTGTCAAGCGTCATGAGCTTGTCTATGGATTAGAACACTTATTATGAGATTAACAAAAATGCCTTCTGAATTTCAGAAGGCTTTACCAGTATTAGAAAAAATTAAAGAAGCAGGATTTGAAGCTTATTTTGTGGGGGGATCTGTTAGGGATGCTCTACTCAATCGTCCCATCCATGACGTGGATATTGCGACTTCTTCTTATCCTGAAGAGACTAAGCAGATTTTCCCCCGTACAGCCGATATCGGTATTGAGCATGGAACTGTCTTAGTTTTAGATGGAGATGAGGAGTACGAAGTCACCACTTTTCGAACAGAGGATGTCTATGTAGACTATCGGAGACCAAGCGCAGTTTCTTTTGTGCGTTCGTTGGAAGAAGACCTCAAGCGTCGTGATTTTACAGTCAATGCCTTTGCCTTGGATGAGACAGGGGAAATCGTTGATTTATTTGACGGGCTCAAAGATTTAGAAAATCAGGTCCTACGTGCAGTTGGAATTGCCAGTGAGCGTTTCAATGAAGATGCTCTGCGTATTATGCGTGGCTTTCGTTTTCAGGCTAGTCTTGGCTTTGAACTTGAAACAGAAACCTTTAAAGCCATGAAGTCTTTGACTCCTCTCTTGGAGAAAATCTCTGTGGAGCGTACGTTTGTCGAATTTGACAAGCTTCTGCTAGCCCCTCATTGGCGAGTAGGCTTATCTTCTATGATTGCAAGTAAAGCTTATGATTATCTTCCAGATATGGCAGGTAGTCAGGACAAGCTCCAGTCTTTATTTGACTTAGAAGATGATTTCACCTTTGAATCATCTGAACAAGCCTGGGCAGCCCTTTTATGGGCTTTAAAAGTGGAAGATGCTCAAAAGTTTTTGAAACATTGGAAGACTTCACGCCAATTTGCTAAGCAGGTACAGGATTTGCTCGCTATTTTGGCTCTCCGAGAAGAAGGGGAACTCGGCAAGCGTGATTGCTACCGTTTTGATTTGGACTTGCTTCTACAGGCTGAAAATCTTCGCAGAGCTCAAGGAAAAGAAGTCAATCCGCAAGCAATCACAGAAACTTACAAGAGCTTGACTATTCATGATAAGAAAGAGATGCAAATCAACGGTGGCATTCTCATCAAAGAATACGGCTATCAGCCAGGTCCTGAATTAGGGGATGTTTTAGAAGAAATTGAGTATGCTATTGTTGATGGAGAATTAAAAAATGACCGTCAAGCCATCCATGACTACCTAAGGGAGAGAAAATGAGTGACTTTATCGTTGAAAAACTAAGTAAATCCGTTGGAGATAAGACAGTCTTTAAGGATATTTCCTTTATCATTCATGACTTGGACAGAATCGGTCTTATCGGTGTCAATGGAACCGGTAAAACAACCCTTTTAGATGTGCTTTCTGGCGTTTCAGGTTTTGATGGTGACGTAAGCCCATTTTCAGCAAGAATGATTACAAGATTGGCTACTTGACCCAGGATCCGGATTTTGATGACAGCAAGACTGTCTTGGATACTGTCCTATCAAGTGACCTCAAGGAAATCCAGCTAATCCGTGAGTATGAATTGCTCATGCTTAACTATAGTGAGGACAAGCAGGCCCGTTTGGAACGTGTCATGGCTGAGATGGATTCCCTCCATGCTTGGGAAATTGAGAGTCAGGTCAAGACAGTTCTTAGTAAACTAGGTATTCAGGACTTATCTACTCCTGTTGGAGAATTGTCAGGTGGTCTGCGAAGACGGGTTCAGTTGGCGCAAGTCCTTCTGGGCAACCATGATCTCTTGCTTCTTGATGAGCCTACCAACCACTTGGATATTGCGACCATTGAGTGGCTAACCCTCTTCTTGAAAAAAATTCCAAGAAAACAGTATTATTTATCACCCACGATCGCTATTTCCTAGATGCTCTTTCTACGCGAATCTTTGAGTTGGACCGAGCTGGTTTGACAGAATATCAGGGGAATTACCAGGACTATGTTCGCCTCAAGGCAGAACAGGATGAACGCGATGCAGCTCTTCTTCACAAAAAAAGGAACAACTTTACAAACAAGAATTAGCTTGGATGAGACGGCAACCTCAAGCTCGTGCAACCAAGCAACAAGCTCGTATCAATCGATTTCATGACTTGAAAAAGGAAGTTTCAGATACTAGTGTTGAAACAGACTTGAGCATGAATTTTGAAACTAGCCGTATCGGTAAAAAGGTCATCGAGTTTAAGGATGTTTCATTTGCCTATGACGACAAACAGATTCTGCAACATTTTAACCTTTTGGTTCAAGCCAAAGACCGTATCGGAATCGTCGGGGACAACGGTGTTGGGAAGTCAACGCTACTCAACCTCATTGCAGGAAGTCTCAAGCCAACGGAAGGACAAGTGATCATCGGTGAAACAGTACGCATTGCCTATTTTTCTCAACAAATCGAAGGATTGGATGAAAGTAAGCGAGTTATCAATTACCTGCAAGAAGTGGCAGAAGAGGTGAAGACTAGTGGTGGCTCTACAACTTCTATCGCTGAGTTGCTAGAGCAGTTCCTTTTCCCACGTTCAACGCACGGCACCTTGATTGAGAAGCTGTCAGGCGGAGAGAAGAAACGTCTTTATCTCCTCAAACTTCTCCTAGAAAAGCCCAATGTACTCTTATTAGACGAACCGACAAATGACTTAGACATTGCAACCTTAACGGTTCTAGAAAAATTTCTTACAAGGTTTTTGCAGGTCCAGTTTTGACTGTTAGTCACGACCGTTATTTTCTTGATAAGGTAGCGACTAAGATTCTTGCTTTTTGAGAATGGGACCATTCGTCCTTTCTTTGGTCATTACACGGACTATCTGGATGAAAAGGCCTTTTGAAGCAGAAGCGGTAACGCAAAATCAAAAAGGTTGAAAAAGGAAAAAGTCGTTAAAGTCCGAGAAGAGAAGAAACGAATGACCTACCAAGAAAAAGCAGGAGTGGGCAAGCATTGAAGGCGATATAGAATCTTTGGAAAACCGTATCTCTGCCATCGAAGAAGAAATGCAGGCAAATGGCTCTGATTTTGGAAAAACTAGCGATTCTTCAAAAAGAGCTAGATGAGAAGAATGAAGCCTTGCTTGAAAAAAATATGAACGCTATGAATATTTAAGTGAGTTGGTATAATGGAAGAAACAATTTTTAAATGGAGTAGTAAGAAAATTGTTTTGAGCTTTGTTCTTTACCTACTAGAGTTGGCTCTTCTACTTTGGATACTTTCGTTTTTTCTGACCTATCCCGAAGAACCACCTGCGGGATTGGTGGCAATCATCCTCTTTATTGCTTTTTTAATCATAATCGTTGGCTTGATTTTGTATCAACGTTTGCGACTTCTTTTTTCGGATAAAGAGTATTTGAAATGTACGGCTCAAGGATTTTACTATAAACCATTTCCGAAGAAAGACTGGCAGTTTTATTCCTGGGGACAGGTAGAAAAGTTTGCTCTCACGAGAATTAAGGGTAGTAGAAATGCAAGGGATTTTTATATGATTGAGGTTCAGTTTTATGACAAGGAACTTTTAAAATCCAACTTTTTCTGGAATCATCTTCGAAGTAGATTTACAAGTTCAAAACATTCTAACGTTTTGAAAATCCCAATCTATTTGCTGGATGTTGGCTTGCCAAAGAGAGTATTTGAAACCATGTCTTACTTTGAGCGAGAGTGGCGTATTGAACAAAATCGTCAACGAAATCAAACCTCTAAAAGCAACAAGAGGTAAGAACTTCATGAAGTGAATGATTGTAACAACTGAATAAGAAAATGAGAAGTCTTGTACCAAGTGTCAAGGCTTCTTTCTATTTTGCTTTTCTAGGAATTATGGTATAATAGGGAGTAAAAACTTTAAAAGAAAGAAACGCTATGAACTTAAAAGATTACATTGCAAGTATTGAAAATTATCCACAAGAAGGAATTACTTTCCGTGATATCAGCCCATTGATGGCAGATGGAAATGCCTACAGTTATGCTGTTCGTGAAATTGTTCAATACGCTACTAACAAAAAAAGATCGATATGATCGTCGGTCCTGAAGCGCGTGGATTTATCGTGGGATGTCCAGTAGCTTTTTGAGTTGGGAATTGGTTTTGCGCCTGTACGTAAACCAGGAAATTACCACGAGAAGTGATTTCAGCTGACTACGAAAAAGAATATGGTGTTGATACTTTGACCATGCACGCAGATGCTATCAAACCAGGTCAACGTGTTCTTATTGTAGATGACCTCTTGGCAACAGGTGGTACTGTTAAAGCGACAATCGAAATGATTGAGAAATTAGGTGGTGTCGTAGCTGGTTGTGCCTTCTTGATTGAGCTTGATGAGCTAAAAGGTCGTGAGGCAATCGGAGATTACGATTATAAAAGTTTTGATGCATTATTAATGAAAAAAACAGTCCCTAGGGCTGTTTTCTCTTAATGATGATATAAAAAAAGGCTATATCTAGTTAGAGAAAAACTATAATTGAAAACTATATCTTCTTACAGTATAATAAAGGGAAGAAGTGTCATCAGCCGGATTATTCCATTTGATGACAGTCAGATTACTTGAGTCCAATATGATACAGTAAGGAGATTTCTATGCCGATTCGAATTGATAAAAAATTACCAGCAGTTGAGATTTTACGAACGGAAAATATTTTCGTCATGGATGACCAGAGGGCGGCTCATCAGGATATTCGACCACTGAAAATTCTGATTTTAAACTTGATGCCACTGAAAATGGTTACAGAAACTCAGCTTTTACGCCATTTAGCCAATACTCCTTTGCAGTTAGATATTGAATTTTTATATATGGAAAGTCATCAGTCGAAAACAACTCGTTCTGAGCATATGAAGACTTTTTATAAGACCTTCTCAGAAGTTCAAGACCAGTATTTTGATGGCTTGATTATTACAGGTGCTCCAGTTGAACATCTCCCTTTTGAAGAAGTGGACTATTGGGAGGAATTTACTAAGGTTATCGATTGGTCTAAGACTCATGTCTTTTCAACCCTGTATATTTGCTGGGGAGCACAAGCGGGTCTATACTATCGCTATGGCGTAGATAAATACCAGATGGACCAGAAGCTTTCTGGGATTTATTCTCAAGATGTTTTGAAAGAAGGTCATCTTCTACTGAGAGGTTTTGATGATTTATATGTATCCCCTCATTCTCGCCATACAGAAGTCCACAAAGAAGATATTCTAAACAAAACAAATCTAGAGATTTTAGCATCAGGAAAAGAGGTGGGAATCTCTATCCTTGCGAGTCGAGATTTGAGAGAAGTTTATAGCTTTGGGCATTTAGAGTATGATCGCGATACGCTTGCAAAGGAATATTTTAGAGATCTAGATGCTGGTTTAGATCCACATATACCAGAAAATTATTTCAAAAATGATGACATTCATGAACTCCCATGTATGCGTTGGAGTTCATCTGCAGCTCTCTTCTTTAGTAACTGGGTAAATTATGCAGTTTACCAAGAAACGCCGTTTGAGTGGAAAAGTGTGGAAGATGATGTGTCTCATTTTGGATATTTATAAGAGGAATTATGACATATTTAGATGCTTTCAAATCAGGAAACTTAGTGTTACCGAGTGACCTGCTCTTACATTACAATCAACTGTTTTCGTCAAGCGATGATTTCTTGGTTTGGCAATTCTTTTACCTACAGAATACAACGGCTTTAGGTGAATTGTCTCCAAGTCAGATTGCTGAAAAAATCGGCAAAAATGTCACTGAAGTCAATCAGGCTATTTCACGATTGACTGAGAAAGGGTTGCTTCAATACCGAACCATTGAACTTAATGGCGAAATAGAAGTAATCTTCGATGCAACTCTTGCCTTGGAGCGCCTAGACCAACTTTTTGAAAAACAAGCTCCAAACCAGGTGCAATCTGCTCCAAATGATTTAAAGAGCTTGGTAGATACTTTCCAACAGGAGCTAGGTCGTCTATTGAGCCCATTTGAAATTGAAGACTTGGAAAAGAGTTTGAAAGAAGACGGAACTAGTGCGGATTTGATAAAAGAAGCCTTACGAGAAGCTGTTTTAAATGGAAAACCAAATTGGAAATATATCCAAGCTATCCTACGAAACTGGCGTCATGAAGGGATTAGGAGTGTAGCCCAAGTAGAAGCGAAACGTCAAGAGAGAGAGGCAACAAACCCTCAAAATGTTCAGGTTTCATCTGATTTTAAAAATGCCATGGATCTTTGGAAAGACTAATAATGAATAATAAAAAAACTTGCCAATCAGGCAAGTTTTTTTATTTTTAATTAGCAAGTCCCTCAAACACTTACAGAACGTTCAGCAACTGGGAAATCACCATATCCTTCAGCATTAATAGTTACTTGGTCTGAATGGTTGCCAAGTAAATCAACAAAAGTATGATCAGCCCATTCTGGACCTACAAACATGGTTATGTAATTCTCTTGAGCGTTTGAGATAAGAATGGCAAGAGGCGATTGGTTGTCAGCTCCAGAACGAAGCCAGCCGATACAATTAGGGTCATCAAAGTAGTCCGTCTGCTCTCCATAAGCTAAATCTTTTCGGATAGTTAAGAGACAGTCAAGAGCTTCTTTAAAATCTTGCTGAGCATATTGACCAGAGATACCATAGTAGTCTCCGTAAAAGACACAAGGAAGCCCTTCTTGACGTAGGAGGATGAGAGCATAGGCTGCTGGTTTGAACCATTCTTCTACAGTAGATTCTAAAGCCTGTCCTCGTTGAGTATCATGGTTTTCGACAAAGGTTACAGCCTTATCTGGTTTGATTTGAACCAGACTATCATTAAAGATGGTACGCAAATCGTAGTCTGCACCAGCTTGGCTTGCTTCAAAGAGATTCATATGGAGTCGGACATCGACAAGGTCAAAGCGCTCTTCAATCTTTTCGAGATAGTCAAGGTTTGCATCCTTATCTGGATTCCAGAATTCTCCAAAGACATAGAAGTCTTGTCCATACTTCTCTTTGATGTCACGAATGAAATTACGCATAAAGAAGGAGTCGATATGCTTGACTGCATCTAAACGGAAGCCTGTTATGCCAGTCGTTTCCATGAACCAATCAGCCCAATCGTAGATATTTTGTATGACTTCTGGATGCTTAAAATCTAGGTCCGCATACATGAGGTAGTCATAGTTACCATTTTCGTTATCGACTAATTCCTCGTGGGCCCAGCCCTTATTATCTCCCTGGATAAGGTAGATACCAGACTTCCGTCTTTTGGCATCATAGTCAGTTCCAGTGAAATGGTACCAGTGCCAGTGGAAATCATTGTAGGTGTTTTGTCTTCCATCAAAAGTAAAGTTTGTCCAACCATTGATGGTAAAAGGTTCTCCAAGTTCAATTGTGCGATCTTCTGGGTCGACTTCAATAACCTGGAAGGATTCTAAATGATCGGCAGCTGCCTTGTGGTTTAAGACGACGTCAGCCATAGGTTGAATCCCATGTGATTTAAGTGTTTGAATGGCTTGAAGATAGTCTTCTTTGAAACCGTACTTGGTACGCACAGTTCCTTTTTGGTCAAATTCACCGAGGTCAAAAAGGTCATAGACACCATAACCGACATCTTTTTTTCGTTGGTAGCTTTAAAAGGCAGGTGGCATCCAGACGTGGCTAATTCCTAGATTTGCAAGGTGCTCAGCATCATCGGTAAGTCGCGTCCAGTGTTGTCCATCGTGGGGAAGGTACCACTCAAAATATTGCATTAGGGTTTGATTTTTCATAGATAGTCCTCATACTTAACAATTTGAGAATCATTTTACCACAAAGCAAGCAAATGAGCAAACGTTTGCGCTACAAAAATAGACCTCAGGATGTGAATGTCTATTTTTACGGTAATAGAATGAAAATTTCTCAACACAAATGACCATTCTCATTTAGAAATCATCAAGCAGAAACAAAAAAAGCTTGGATAGTTCCTATGACATCAATGGAGAAATCACTTTCTACTTTTGTGAATTTTCAACAAATTTGATATAATTGTATCTATGAATAAAATATTCGTCAGTCGGCGTGTCGAAAAAAAGCTCCGCAAAGGTCAGGTTCTTTTGGAAGAAGTTGATTTTCCAGACTTATCTGAAACTGATCAGGAAGTTGAACTTTTCAGCCAAAGCAAAGAATTTTTAGGGAAGGCTTATTTATCCCGACAAAATAAGGGAATAGGTTGGTTTGTAACTAACCAGAAAGTTTCTTTTAATCAAACCTTCTTTGAAAGCTTGTTTGAAAAAGCTAAACAAAAACGTTCTTCCTACTATCAAGATGAGTTGACAACTGCCTTTCGTTTGTTTAATCAAGAAGGTGATGGATTTGGTGGAATGACGCTTGATCTCTATGGAGATTATGTTGTTTTCTCTTGGTACAACTCCTATATTTATAGTCTTAGCCAAGAGATTATTGCAGCCTTCTCTCAGGTATTCCCGGAAGTCTTAGGTGCCTATGAAAAGATTCGCTTTAAAGGTCTAGACTATGAGTCTGCCCATATCTATGGTCAAGAAGCGGCTGAATATTTCACTGTTCTCGAGAATGGAGTCTTGTACCAAGTCTTTATGAATGACGGCCTTATGACAGGAATTTTCTTGGATCAGCATGAAGTTCGTGGGAGCTTAGTTGATGGTTTAGCAATGGGGAAATCCTTGCTCAATATGTTTTCCTACACAGCAGCCTTCTCAGTCGCTGCAGCTATGGGGGGAGCTAGTGAAACAACCTCTGTAGACCTAGCCAAACGTTCAAGAGAACTATCAGAAGCTCATTTTCATGCCAACGGTTTGAGTCTAGACAATCATCGACTGCTTGTCATGGATGTCTTTGAATATTTTAAATATGCTAAAAGAAAAGGTTTAAGCTATGACGTGATTGTTCTGGATCCGCCTAGCTTTGCCCGAAATAAAAAACAAACATTCTCTGTAGCTAAGGATTATCACAAGTTGATTTCCCAAAGCCTAGAGATTTTAAACCCAGGTGGAATCATTATTGCTAGTACCAATGCGGCTAATGTTTCCCGTCAAAAATTTACAGAACAAATCGACAAAGGATTTGCAGGTAGAAAGTATCAGGTTCTTCATAAATATGGACTTCCAGCAGACTTTGTCTACAATGAAAAAGATGAAAGTAGTAATTACCTCAAAGTGATTACCATGAAGGTTAGTAAATGAAATTAATTGTTTCCGTAATGCCAAGAAGTTTAGAGGAGGCTCAGGCTATTGATGCGATGCGCTACCACGATGCCGATATCATTGAGTGGCGAGCAGACTTCTTACCCAAGGAAGCTATTTTGCAGGTAGCACCCGCTATTTTTGAAAAATTCGCAGGTCGTGAACTTGTTTTTACCTTGCGTACTCGTGCTGAGGGTGGTCAAATTGAACTCTCTTCAGAAGAATATGTTCAAATCATTAAGGAAGTAGCCCAGCTTTATCAACCAGATTATATTGATTTTGAGTATTTTAGCTACAAGCATGTTTTTGAGGAGATGTTGGAGTTTCCAAACCTGGTCTTAAGCTATCATAACTTCCAAGAAACACCGGAAAATCTGATGGAAATTCTATCTGAGTTGACAAGTTTAAATCCTAAAGTTGTGAAAATAGCAGTAATGGCTCATACAGAACAAGATGTATTGGATTTGATGAACTTTACACGTGGCTTTAAAACACTAAATCCCGAACAGGAATATGTAACGATTTCTATGGGGAAAGTGGGTAAGGTCTCACGTATTACTTCGGATGTAACGGGCTCTAGCTGGTCTTTTGCAAGTCTGGATGAAGCTAGTGCACCAGGACAAATTTCTCTATCTAGCATGAAAAAAATTCGGGAGATTCTCAATGAAGATTGATGGCTACACACGTTTAGCAGCTGTAGTCGCCAATCCTATCAAACATTCCATTTCTCCCTTTATTCACAATACAGCTTTTGAGGCAACCATACTAACGGTGTTTATCTAGCTTGGGAAGTAGAAGCTACTGACTTGGCTGAAACAGTTGCCAATATTCGTCGCTATCAGATGTATGGAATTAATCTTTCTATGCCCTACAAGGAGCAGGTCATTCCTTATCTAGATCAGTTGAGTGAAGAAGCTCGTTTAATTGGTGCTGTTAATACAGTCGTGAACCGTGATGGAACTTTAATTGGATATAACACAGATGGCAAGGGATTCTTTAAGAGCTTGCCTTCTTTTAAAATATCAGGAAAAAGAATGGTTTTGTTAGGGGCTGGCGGTGCAGCTAAAGCAATTTTAGCGCAGGCAATTTTAGATGGGGTCAGTCAGGTTTCTGTTTTTGTACGCTCGGCTTCAATAGAAAAAACAAAACCTTACTTAGAAAAACTACAGCATGAAACAGATTTTAGAGTAGAGTTATTTGCTTTAGAAGATCGTCAAGACCTTCAAGGCAGCACCACTCATGCTGATCTCTTAGTCAATGCGACTAGTGTTGGTATGGATGGAGTGTCTCTGCCAATCCCAACAAGTATTGTTTTACCAGAGAAGCTATTGGTAGCAGATGTGATTTATCAACCCTTTGAAACACCATTTCTAAAGTGGGCAAGGAGCCAGGAAATCACGCTGTTAATGGCCTAGGCATGTTGCTTTACCAAGCAGCTGAAGCTTTTCAGTTATGGACCGGCAAGGAAATGCCAACAGATCAAATCTGGGAATTATTAAAACAAAAGTATCAATAAAGAAAAAGGAGAACTGCTATGAAAATCAAAATAGACCTTCCCCAACATCCCTATGATATTCAGATTGAAAAAGGATGCTTGTCTCAAGCAGGAAAATGGTTGCGGGAACTTTGGCAACCGCAAAAAGTCGTTATCATTACCGATAACCATGTGGCTTCTCTCTATGCAGAAAAAGTAAAATTGAGCTTAGAGGATGCTGGTTTTCAAGTGGCAGTTTTTGACTTCCTAGAGGGTGAAGAGCGAAAAAATCTAACCACGGTTCAAAAGGCTTATGAATTTCTAGTTAAGCAAGACTTGACTCGTAGCGATGGTATCGTAGCTCTAGGTGGTGGAGTTGTTGGTGATTTGGCTGGCTTTGTAGCCTCAACTTACATGCGCGGTATTCACTTTGTTCAAATTCCGACCAGTTTGACTGCTCAAGTGGACTCTTCAATTGGTGGTAAGACAGGAGTGAATACTCCTTTTGCCAAGAATATGGTAGGAACTTTTGCCCAGCCAGACGGCGTTTTGATTGATCCAACCGTTCTTGAAACCTTAGGTAAACGAGAATTGATTGAAGGAATGGGGGAAGTCATCAAGTATGGCTTAATTGAAGATCCAGAACTCTGGGACATATTATCTGAAATTGATGGTTCTGTAGAGAGTATTTTGGAACATTCCGAAAGTTTGATTGAGCATTCTTGCCAGGTGAAGCGCAAGATGGTAGTCGAGGATGAATTGGACAATGGTATTCGTCTGTATCTCAATTTTGGTCACACCATTGGCCATGCTATTGAAGCGACTGCTGGTTATGGACGAGTTATGCACGGTGAGGCAGTAGCGATGGGAATGGTTCAGGTCTCCAAAGTAGCAGAGGGAAAAGGCCTCATGCCAGCTGGAATCACTCAGTCTATCCGAGAAATGTGTCAGAAATTTCGCCTTCCTGTTGATTATGAAAACTGGGATGTTGATAAGCTTTATCAGGCCTTGTCTCATGATAAAAAAGCGCGTGGTAACACTATGAAATTAGTTTTGGTACCAGAGCTTGGTTCAGCCACTATTTACCCCGTCTCACTCGAAGAAATGAAAGATTACTTGGTAAAATAAGGAGAATGTATGAGATATTTAACAGCAGGAGAATCACACGGTCCTCGTCTGACAGCAATTATTGAAGGAATTCCAGCAGGTCTTCCTTTGACTGCAGAGGATATCAATGAGGATCTCAAACGTCGCCAAGGTGGTTACGGTCGTGGTGGTCGCATGAAGATTGAGAGCGATCAGGTTGTCTTTACTTCGGGCGTTCGTCATGGAAAGACGACAGGGGCTCCCATTACCATGGATGTCATTAACAAAGACCACCAAAAATGGCTAGATATCATGTCTGCAGAGGATATTGAAGACAAACTTAAAAGTAAACGAAAAATCACTCATCCTCGCCCAGGTCACGCTGACTTGGTAGGAGGTATCAAATACCACTTTGATGATTTGAGAAATTCCCTGGAACGTTCATCTGCTCGTGAAACGACTATGCGAGTAGCAGTCGGGGCTGTGGGTAAACGACTATTGGCTGAGCTTGATATTGAAATTGCTAACCATGTTGTTGTCTTTGGTGGTAAGGAAATTGATGTTCCAGAAAACTTAACAGTTGCAGAGATCAAAAAACTAGCTGCCCAGTCAGAAGTTTCTATCGTCAACCAAGAACGTGAGCAAGAAATCAAGGATTATATTGACCAAATCAAGCGCGATGGTGATACCATCGGTGGTGTTGTAGAAACCGTTGTTGGAGGAGTTCCAGTCGGTCTTGGTTCCTATGTCCAATGGGATAGAAAACTAGATGCAAGGTTAGCTCAAGCAGTTGTCTCCATCAATGCCTTTAAGGGAGTGGAGTTTGGTCTTGGTTTTAAAGCTGGTTATCTCAAGGGTAGCCAAGTCATGGATGAAATCCTCTGGTCACCAAAAGATGGCTATACTCGTCGCACTAATAATCTTGGTGGTTTCGAAGGTGGTATGACTAACGGCCAACCAATTGTTGTCCGTGGGGTCATGAAACCAATTCCAACTCTATATAAACCATTGATGAGTGTCGATATCGAAACTCATGAGCCTTATAAGGCAACGGTGGAGAGAAGTGATCCAACTGCTCTTCCAGCAGCAGGTGTCGTTATGGAAGCAGTCGTAGCAACGGTCTTGGCCCAAGAAATTCTAGAGAAATTCTCCTCAGATAATCTGGAAGAATTAAAAGAAGCTGTTGCGAAACATCGGGAGTATACAAAGAATTATTAAGGAGTTCTTATGGCAAAAACCATCTATATCGCAGGACTAGGTTTGATTGGTGCTTCCATGGCACTCGGAATCAAGCGGGATCATCCTGATTATGAAATTTTAGGATACAATCGTAGTCAAGCGTCTAGAGATATTGCCTTGGAGAGAGGAATGATTGACCGAGCGACGAATGATTTTGCCAGTTTTGCTCCACTTGCAGACGTCATCATTCTTACCCTGCCAATCAAGCAAACTATTGCCTTTATTAAGGAATTGGCCAACTTGGACTTGAAAGAAAGTGTCATTATTTCTGATGCTGGATCGACCAAGTCAGCTATTGTAGTTACAGCTGAAAAATGTTTTGCTGATAAGTCTGTTCGCTTTGTGGGGGCTCATCCTATGGCAGGGAGTCATAAGACAGGAGCGGCCTCTGCCGATGTCAACCTCTTTGAAAATGCCTATTATATTTTCACGCCATCTAGTCTGACAACTCCGGATACGCTCGAAGAAATGAAAGACTTGCTGTCAGGTCTTCATGCTCGTTTCATTGAAATCGATGCTACAGAGCATGACCGAGTGACTTCTCAGATTAGCCATTTTCCGCATATCTTAGCATCAGGCTTGATGGAACAAACTGCAACTTATGCTGAAGAACATGAGATGGCACGACGCTTTGCGGCCGGTGGTTTCCGTGATATGACTCGGATTGCCGAAAGTGAGCCAGGAATGTGGACTTCTATCCTCTTATCCAATCGAGAGACCATTATTGAACGCATCGAGGATTTCAAGGGGCGTTTGGATGAGATAGGTCAGGCAATCAGTGCAGGTGACGAAAATCAAATCTGGAATTTTTTCAACCAAGCACGTGAGCAACGTCAGGCTATGGAAATCCATAAACGTGGTGGTGTAGATAGCTCTTATGACCTTTATGTAGATGTTCCCGATGAGGAAGATGTGATTTTACGCATCTTGGAATTGCTAAGAGGAACTTCCTTGGTCAATATCCATATCAATGAGGAAAATCGTGAGGATGTTCACGGGATTCTACAAATTTCCTTTAAGAATGCTCAGGATTTAAAACGTGCTGAGCAAGTCATTACAGAAAATACTGACTACACAGTCGTAATTAAATAAGGAGGACAATTATGTCAAATATTTATGATAGTGCAAATGCACTTAGTCGTGGACTACGAGAGTTGCCTGAATACAAGGCGGTTAAAGAAGCTAGAGATGCCATCCAAGCAGATGCAGAAGCAAGCAAAATCTTTGCAGATTATATTGCTTTTCAGCATGAAATCCAAGTCATGGCCCAAACTGGTCAAATGCCCGACGCTTCTTTCCAAGAAAAAATGGAATCTTTTGGTAAGTTGATTCAAGGCAACTCTCTCTTGTCAGAATTCTTTGCCAAACAGCAACAACTTTCTATTTATCTATCTGATATTGAAAAAAATTGTTTTTTTGAACCAATTTCAGAACTTTTAAAAATAAGATTTACCTCATAAAGTCAGGAATTTTTAAGAAATTTCTGACTTTTTATGATAAAATAAGAAAAAAAGTATTGTCAGTATGAGGGACCACTATGAAATTAAAAACAAACATTAAGCACTTAAATGGTAGTATTCGCGTACCAGGAGATAAGTCCATCAGTCATCGCTCGATTATTTTTGGAAGCTTGGCTGAGGGCGAGACCAAGGTTTATGATATCTTGCGTGGCGAAGATGTTTTGTCAACCATGCAAGTTTTTCGTGACCTCGGTGTTGAAATAGAGGACAAAGAGGGTGTCGTTACCATTCAAGGTGTTGGTATGGATGGTTTGAAAGTTCCTCAAAATGCTCTCGATATGGGGAATTCTGGGACCTCTATTCGTTTGATTTCAGGCGTCCTTGCTGGTGCAGATTTTGAAGTGGAGATGTTTGGAGATGATAGTCTTTCCAAACGCCCTATGGACCGTGTGACCCTTCCTTTGAAAAAAATGGGAGTTAGTATTTCAGGTCAAACAGAGCGAGACTTGCCACCTTTGCACTTAAAAGGTACAAAAAACTTAAAACCTATTCATTATGAATTGCCGATTGCCTCTGCTCAAGTTAAGTCAGCCTTGATTTTTGCGGCATTGCAGGCTCAAGGCCAGTCTGTCATCATTGAGAAGGAGTGCACTCGTAATCATACAGAAGATATGCTACGTCAATTTGGCGGAGACTTGAGTGTTGATGGTAAGAAAATCACTGTTCAAGGGCCACAGAAACTTAGTGGACAAACAGTTGCCGTACCTGGAGACATTTCCAGTGCAGCCTTTTGGTTAGTCGCAGGTTTGATTGTTCCAAATTCTCGTGTGGTGCTTAAGAATGTTGGTATTAATGAAACACGTACAGGTATCATCGATGTTATTCGTGCTATGGGTGGGAAACTAGAACTTACTGATATTGATCCAATTGCTAAGTCAGCAACCTTAACTATCGAAACTTCAGATTTAAAAGGAACTGAGATTGCTGGAGCCTTGATTCCACGCTTGATTGATGAACTACCTATTATCGCTCTACTTGCTACCCAAGCTCAAGGGCAAACAGTTATCAAAGATGCAGAGGAGCTTAAGGTCAAAGAAACTGACCGTATTCAAGTTGTCGCAGACGCTTTAAATAGCATGGGAGCAGCCATTACTCCTACAGCAGACGGCATGATTATCAAAGGGGAAATCTGCTCTCCATGGAGCCAGAGTCAATACCTTTGGTGACCACCGTATCGGCATGATGACAGCCATTGCAGCTCTCTTGGTTTCATATGGAGAAGTTGAATTGGATCGTGCCGAAGCTATTAATACTAGCTACCCAAGCTTCTTTGATGATTTGGAGACCTTGATTCATGGCTAAGGTTTTACTAGGATTTATGGGGGCAGGAAAATCTACCATTGCTAGAAATTTAGCATCTGACTTCGTCGATATGGACACTCTGCTTGAAGAACGCCTGGGGATGTCGATTGCTCGTTTCTTTGAAGAAAAAGGGGAAGTAGCCTTTCGTCAGGTAGAAGAAGAAGTCCTAGCTGACCTACTAAAAACGGACCAAGTCGTGTCTACTGGTGGTGGAGTGGTCATTTCTCAGAAAAATCGTGCCTTGCTTAAGCAAAATCCAGACAACATTTATCTAAAAGCAGATTTTGAGACCCTTTACCAACGAATATCAGCTGATAAGGACAATCAACGCCCCCTATTTCTGAACAATAGCAAGGAAGATTTGGCTGCAATTTTTAATGAAAGACAGGCTTGGTATGAGGAAGTGGCTAGTAAAGTTATCGATGTGTCCAAGCTAAGCCCAGAGAAAATTATAGAGGAACTGAAATGAAAATTGCCTATCTAGGTCCCAAAGGATCTTTTTCGCACCATGTGGTGCAAACGGCTTTTCCTCATGAGGAACTGGAGCCATTTTCAAATATTACAGACGTTATCAAGGCCTATGAACAGGGATTGGTAGACTATTCAGTAGTACCAGTTGAAAATTCCATTGAAGGTAGTGTTCATGAGACACTGGACTATCTTTTCCATCAAGCTCGCATTCAAGCTGTGGCAGAGATTGTTCAGCCAATCCATCAACAGTTGATGGCAGTGCCAGGGAAATCTACAATTGAGAAAATCTTTTCTCACCCACAAGCATTGGCACAGGGGAAGAAATTTATTGACGAGCATTATCCAGATGCGCAACTAGAAATCACTGCCAGTACAGCCTACGCTGCGCGCTATGTTTCTGAACATCCTGATCAACCATTTGCGGCGATTGCTCCAAGAAGTTCTGCAGAGGAATATGGTTTAGAACTGATTGCTCAAGATATTCAAGAAATGGAAGCCAATTTTACTCGCTTTTTGGGTTTTGGGACCTAACTACCACAAATCCCCTTGAGTCCAGGTTCTGAAAAGATGAGTCTAGCTTTGACCTTGCCAGACAATCTTCCAGGAGCTTTATATAAGGCGCTTTCTACCTTTTCTTGGCGCGGGATTGACCTAACTAAGATTGAGAGTCGTCCCCTAAAAACAGCACTAGGTGAGTACTTTTTTATCATTGATGTGGACTACAGAGATAAAGAATTGGTCCATTTTGCTCAAAAAGAATTAGAAACGATTGGCATCCACTATAAAGTACTAGGAGCTTACCCTATCTATACCATACAGGATAAAGGGAAGGAGAAGGAATGACTAGAGAAAATCCTCTGACACACCATGAGAAACTACGTTATGACTATCTATTAAAAAAACATCCACTATCTAAATGATAAAGAAAAGCGGGAGTTTGCTTTTTTACAAGCTAAATTGGATAAGCCGCAACAAGAAGTTCGTCAGGTTTATCGTGAGGACTTGGAAGAATTCGAAGATTTGCAAGAACTCCCTCAAGAAGAATCTAATATAGGCCTTCCAACTTATGGCAAAAGAAGTCGCAGCTCTCGACATAAAGTTCCAAAACAAAAAGTCAAGAAGCTCAAAAAGAAAAGAGGGTTCTCTTTTAAACGTTTGTTTGGATGGGTTTTCACCTTATTGCTTTTTGTGTTAGTTGGAATGATCATCATGTTTTTGAAAGGGATGCAAACAGCTGATTCAGACAAACCAAAAGATGCCAAGGCTGCCCAAGTTGAAGTTTTCAATGGACAGGATACAAGAGATGGTGTCAATATTCTTATTTTAGGGACAGACGGCCGTATTGGACAGAATAGTGCAGAAACACGGACAGATTCTATTATGGTTCTGAATGTAAGTGGTAAAGATAAAAAACTTAAGCTTGTAAGTTTTATGCGAGATAACCTAGTTTATATTGATGGTTATAGCCAAGTTATTAACGGACAAAAACAAACTGACCACAAGTTGAACTTAGCCTACGAATTAGGTGAACAAGAAGGAAAACAAGGGGCTGAAATGGTACGTAAGGTCCTTAAAGATAATTTTGACCTAGATATCAAATACTATGCTCTTGTAGATTTCCAAGCCTTTGCGACTGCTATTGACACGCTTTTCCCTGACGGTGTGACCATTGATGCTCAATTTTCAACCCTAAATGGTGTTCCAGTTAAAGAAGCGACAGTCGGTGATGACTTGCATGCGACAGAAACCGAATCACCTACACAGACTATTAAAGTTGGGACACAACAAATGAACGGTTCAACTCTTCTCAACTATGCACGTTTCCGTGATGATGATGAAGGCGACTATGGACGCACTCGTAGACAGCAACAAGTCATGACGGCTGTTTTACAGCAAATTAAAGATCCTACAAAACTTTTCACAGGTTCAGAAGCACTTGGTAAAGTATTCGCCATGACATCTACAAACCTTCCTTATACTTTCTTGTTGACCAACGGTTTATCCGTCCTCGAAGGAGGTCAGAACGGTATTGAAAGACTAACAGTACCGGAACTTGGAGACTGGGTAGATGACTATGATGTATATGGAGGTCTAGCACTTCGAGTGGATCAAAAAGCCTACCAGAATAAACTAGCCCAGATGGGATTTAGATGATAAAAACATTAAAATCAAAGCTTGAAACATCTAATAAAATAGGTGCTTCAGGCTTTGATTTTTACATAATCAGATGGATTTTTTGGTCATTTTTATGGTATAATGAAATGATGTAATTCTATAGAAGAGGATGAGAATGAGATGAGTGATTTAAAGGCAATTCAAGCCCGTAGCTTAGAGATGGCTGAATATTTTGTCGCCTTTTGTAAAGAACATGACTTGCTCTGTTATTTATGTGGCGGAGGTGCTATCGGTGCTTTGCGTCATAAGGGATTCATCCCTTGGGATGATGATTTGGACTTCTTTATGCCGCGAAAGGACTATGAAAAACTAGCAGAGTTATGGCCTCTATATGCGGATAAGCGTTACTTCCTATCAAAGAGTTCTAAAGATTATGTAGATCGTAACCTTTTTATCACGATTCGAGATAAGGAGACGACTTGTATCAAGCCTTATCAACAAGATTTGGATTTACCACACGGCTTGGCTTTGGATGTTCTTCCCTTGGACTACTACCCTAAAAATCCAGCAGAGCGCAAGAAACAGGTCCGCTGGGCTTTGATTTATTCTCTATTTTGTGCACAAACCATTCCAGAAAAACATGGAGCTCTCATGAAGTGGGGTAGTACCATTTTACTAGGGTTGACTCCTAAATCGCTTCGCTATCGTATCTGGAAAATGGCTGAAAAAGAAATGACCAAGTATGGACCAGCTGAAAGTGATGGCATTACAGAATTATGCTCAGGTCCAGGCTACATGAAGAAAAAATATCCAATTCAAGCCTTTGAAGACAACATCTTCCTACCTTTCGAAGGAACAGAAATGCCTATTCCGGTTGGTTATGACGCTTATCTTAGCACAGCTTTTGGTGACTATATGACACCACCGCCTGCAGACAAGCAAGTACCTCACCACGATGCCATAATAGCAGATATGGATAAGTGTTATACAGAATATAAGGGAGTATACAATGCAAGAAAAAATTAGTATCATTGTTCCTGTATACAACGTAGAAAAATTATCTTGAACGATGTGTTGAGTCGATTTTAAAGCAGACTTATACCAATTTTGAATTGCTTCTTATTAACGATGGTTCGACAGACCAGAGTGGTGATTTGTGTGATCAGCTAGTTTCTAAAAATGAAAATATCAAGGTTTTTCATCTTGAGAACGCTGGAGTTTCCAATGCCAGAAATGTAGGTATCCAAAACTCGACTGGAGAATGGATTACTTTTGTTGATAGTGATGATTTTATTACGCCAGATTATTTGGAAACTTTGATAAGTGCAGTAAAATCAGATATTTCTGTAGGTTTTTCAGTTGCTCGCGTGCATCATGTGAAAAATGGACAAGTGACAGATTTGCCTGACTTTTCAGGTCAAGAGTCAGTATGGTCTGCAGAGCAAACCATGAAAGAACTATTGATGACTACTCGAACTTCTTTTTTCCCTGTTGCAAAATTATTTAAAAAGGGATTAATTGAAGATTTTAAATTTAGTACAGATTATCATTTAGCAGAAGATGCTCTATTCTTAACAGAAGTTTTACTTGAAACAAAATGTAAGAGTGTTTTTTTATAGACAAACCAATATACTATTATGATCATAGAGAGGAAGTGCAACTACATCTGTGAATAATCATGTTTTTTTGATACTATAGAAGTATATAAAATCATTATTCCTAAAGTTTATCAATGTTTCCCTCAATTAAAAACCTGAATTAGTAAATAGAGAATCTTGGTCTTATGTTACAGTGTACGATAAAAATAATCTTCACAGATTCAACAGAATATAAAAAAAGAGAAAACTCAATTGAGAAAGTGGATAGTTAGTCATACCTCGCAAATATTGAGTGATCCTTATTTTACTAGTTTTTCGGAAAAATAGCCATTTTGTCACTGCGAATTTCTCCATGGATTTATAGACAAATTGTAGGCTTGAATAAATAATGTCATTAAAGGAGTTGAAGATGAATTTTTCAAAAAATGAATGAATGCTTTGAAAAAAATCAAAAACTGTGGATATCGTATCTTTTTTTGTTTTCATTTCGATTTTTAAGTATGAGTTCGTTAATTTATAAAAATAACAAATCCGATTTATAAGGGACTTTCAGCAGTTGTTGTTCTGTCAATTTGTTTAACTTTATTTTTTTTAATTGGAAACGAATAGAGATAGATAAGAAGTTTCTTACCCTATTTGGTATTTTAGTGGGCAGTCACTTTTTATCAGCGCTCATTAATAGATCTGGACACCTACTCGGAAATATGGTTGAAATTTTTCTTTATGCTGGCTTATGTTTTATTATTTATCATGGTAAAACCTGATCAGCTAAGGAAGTTGTTAGGTATGATTGCAGGAACCATACAGATTGTCTCATTTGCTTCGGCTATATTTGCTTTTTGCTTTATTACTTTCAAGAGTTTTAATTCTATTTCAGATTGGAGAGAACTCTTATTATTACGGAGTAATGAATGGCCGATTATGGGGACTTGTTAATCCTAACGCCAGTGCGATTTTCTCATACATTAGTATAGTTTTTGCTATGTATTTAATACATAAGGGAAGCAAATACTCTGTTTATCTTAAAATTAATAATGTCATTCAGTTAGTTTATTTTGCAACCATGCAAAGTAGGGGAGCTCTCTTATCAGTTCTTCTAATGCTAGTATTCTATTGTATTTTTTTATCACTAGGGGAAAATTTGCCAAAAAAATGGCTAACTTTTTCTAGTAGCTAGTATCTTACTAACAGGTAGTAATATTGGTATTAGTTATTTAACGTCAGTATATATTTCAGCAGCCAAGGCAACTGTAATTGACTTAAACAAAGGTGAATCTTATTCTGAAACTGATTCGGATGTTGCTAAGAAAAATGGGGAGCTTCACTTGATTGAAACGACTCCAAGTGGGCGAACTTACATTTGGAAAAAAACGCAATCAAAATGGGAAGTGCTAAACCTCTATTTGGTTATGGTGTTCGAAACGTTTCGGATTATTATACAAAAGTATTTTTAGTAAATTTGAAATTGAAAACTCGCTTATTGGCGGTAATTTCCACAATATCTTTGTGACTATTTTTGTGAGTTCTGGATTCTTGGGTCTCTTTTCTTTCATACTTATCATTGCTTATGTTGGTTTCCGATTTGTTTCTTATTTGGTTAAATCAAAGAAAAATAGTGAAAAACTAGTCATGATTTTATTCTTTGGAATTTTATTTGGTCAGCTGTTTGAAAGTCAAATTATGTATTCGACCAACTTCATTAACATCATTTTCTGGTTAGTTGTGGGATATGGTCTGATGATCTGTGAGAAAGAAAAAAATGTCCGTTACGAGGAAGTAACAGATGTTTCTGAAATTCAACAAATGGAGTTAGGAATCATGGAGTATATCCATGAAGTGTGTCATAAAATTGGTGTCCAATACTTCTTGTCCTATGGTAGTTTAATTGGGGCTGTTCGTCATAAAGGTTTTATTCCTTGGGACGATGACATGGATATTTGTATGCTTCGTGATGATTATGAAAAGCTGCAAGATTATATGATTGCACATCCAGACGAGCGCTATGAATTAATGTCTTATAAAAATAATGTCAACTATGTCTATCCATTCATGAAAGTTCAAGACAATCATACCTATTTGGTTGAAGAGGATGTTCGAATTGATTCAGATATGGGAATTTATGTCGATATTTTTCCCTGTTGACGGGTATGAAGATGATCAGGCATTTAAAGATAAGATGACCAAGATTATTAAAAAGCGTCAATTAAGTTGCTACACTTTCAAAGGAATTACGAATACTAAAAAGTGTAGTAAATTCAATTATCCGCTATATTTCTGTTATTATCTTTTTATTTCACTAACACAAATAAGTATGTTGCCCAAATTGATGAGCTTTGCTAAATCTAGAAAAAGTAGAAGATTATGAACTTGTAGACTATGTTATCTATAAAGATATGAATAAGCCTGTTTGGAAACGTGAATGGTTAGAACAAGTTGAAAGTGGTAGCTTTGAAGGTAAGGAATTTATGATTCCAAAAACATTATCATGAAATTCTAACTTCAGATTATGGAGATTATATGCAGTTACCTCCAGTGGAGCAGAGAGTATCTCACCATGATTTCAAATTGTGGAAGATTATAGGGAAGTAATAGATTTTTTTGTTTAGATAAAAAAAGAAGTAAAGATTAGGAGTGACAAATAATGTCAGAAAGAATCTTAAGCCTTGAAGAAATCAAGCAAATTGAGCTTGGAATTCTAGAATACTTACACCAAGTTTGTGAAAAAAACATGATATCAAATATTTTATCGATTTTGGAACTTTATTAGGAGCAGTTCGTCACAAAGGTTTTATTCCTTGGGATGATGATACAGACATTTCTTTAGCTAGAGATGAATTTGAAAAAGTTATACGCAGTTCTAAAAAACGATAACCACCCATACTATAAGCTGATTTCTTTTAGAGAAACGAAGGGTTATCCATATAGTTATATGCGTGTTTACGATATTCGAACACGGAGAGATTCGAATCTTTTAGATCCAAGTGTTGTGCTTGGAACTTGCGTAGATGTCTTCCCGTACGATGGTCTTGTTACAGACGAACAAGATCGTAAGAAAATGAAACTATATAAACAACTAATTCGTCTATCGTCTTTGAACTTTAAAGGAATTAAATACGAAAACGGAGGGATTAAAAATCTTCCTCGTTATATCGCGTCAGCAATATTCAGATTTACATCTCCTCAATTCTGGAATCAAAAGCTAGAACAACTTGCCTTAAAATACAGTGTTGAAAATTCTACAGACTTGGTTTGTTCAACTTATGATTCATACTATCCAGCTGGCATTAAAGCAGAATGGCTGTATGATACAATTGATATGCCATATGAAAATCTAATCCTAAAAGTACCAAGAAGATATCATGAGATTCTTGTCTATGAATTTGGGGAAGATTATATGACTCCACCTCCTGCTGACAAACAGATACCAGGAAATGAGAAGAATTATTGGATTGATTAATGAAAGAGTATATAAAAAAGAGAAAGTTGAATACCATATGAAAACTATTAAAAAATCAATATTACTTAGTGCCTTGATCTTATCGGCATCAATAATTCAAGCACAGACAGTGAATGCAGATACTATTTCAACAGGTTCAGGGAATCGTATCCACTTTATCAATACAAAAGCTAACTCTGGAAGTGATGCTATTTTACTAGAAAGTAATGGTCACTATGCTTTGATTGATATGGGAGAGGATTATGACTTTCCGGATGGAACGGATACACGTTATCCAAATCGATGGGGAATTTCTATTAACAATTATCAAGTTTTGGAAGATCGGTTGATTCGACATCTTGATCAATTAGTGTCAAGAAATTAGATTTTATATTAGGAACTCATGTTCATAGCGACCATATAGGTGGAGCAGATGAAATTCTTAATCGCTATCAAGTCGATAAATTCTATTTGAAAAAATATTCAGATCAACGAATTACAAGCACTTGGGGATTGTGGGATAACCTTTTCAATTATGATAATGCTCTTCGTGCTGCACAGAATAAGGGAGTTACACTTATTCAAGACATAAAAGATGAAGATAGCCATTTTAAATTTGGTGACATGGACATTCAGCTTTATAATTATAAAAATGAATATGATGCTGATGGAAATTTAAAAAGGGTTCTTGATGATAATTCCAATTCAATTGTTGCAGTAGTGACTGTAGCAGGAAAAAGAATTTATCTTGGTGGCGATTTGGATAATGCTGAGGGAGCTGAAGATAAATTAGGGCCTGTTATTGGAAAAGTAGATATGATGAAATGGAATCACCACTACGATGCCAAGGTTTCTAATACAATTGGTTTCATAGATCACCTTTCTCCTAGTATGGTCATTCAAACGACTGGAGGTGATATTAACGTTGCTTCAACGAGAGATTATCTCCAAAAGAAAAATATTCAAGTGATTCATGCATCAAGTAAAACTCAGGATGCAACTGTATTTGATATTAGTGATAAAGGCTTTACAAATGTTTCAGGAGATTTTCCGAATATTCCTACTGTTGAAGAGAAATGGTATAAAGAAGATGGTTACTGGAAGTATCGTTTAAAAGATGGTCAGATGGCTATCGGTTGGCATGATATTGCTGGTGCTACATATTTCTTTAACGGAAAAGGTCAAATGCAGAGTGGTCGTTGGCTCCGTATCACTGACGAATGGAATGGAGAACCAAAATTTAATGATTACTACCTAAACAATGATGGTAAAATGCAGAAGGGTGGTTGGTTCTATCATGATAATACTTGGTACTATATCCAGTCAAACGGTGCAAGACGTTACAATGAACTAGCTGAAATTGGTGGTCAAAAATACCTCTTTGATAAGGATGGTAAAATGCTGACTGGCTTACAAGTCTTTAATGGCAAGAAGATGCTCTTTGCAAGTAGTGGTGCTCTTCAAACAGAAGGAACAGCATCTGGTTGGCAAAAAATAGATGGAAACTGGTACTACTTTGATGAAGATGGAACTCGAATCGTTGGAAAAAAAGAGATCAATGGAGCTACCTATTATTTTGATAACAATGGAGTTATGAAAACCGGTTGGGCCTTAATTGAGGGTCATTGGAACTATTTTGCTAGTTCCGGTGCTATGAAAACTGGTTGGGTAAAGGATAAAGATACTTGGTACTACTTAGATAAAGAAGGTGTGATGCTAACAGGTCTTCAAGAGATTAATGGTTCTCGTTATTATCTGAATGCAAGCGGAGCTATGCAGACCGGTTGGAAATGGTTAGACAATCATTATTACTACTTCGCAACTAGTGGGTCTATGAAGACAGGTTGGCTTAAAGATAAAGAACTTTGGTATTATCTAGATAAAGACGGCATCATGTTAACAGGTCTTCAAGAGATTGATGGAACCCGATATTACCTCAATGCAAGTGGAGCAATGCAAATTGGTTGGAAATGGTTAGACAATCATTATTACTACTTCGCAACTAGCGGAGCTATGAAGACAGGTTGGTTCAAAGATAAAGGGCTTTGGTACTATCTCAAACCTGAGGACGGTGTCATGGCAACAGGTCTTCTAGATGTTGATGGCACTCGTTATTATCTCAATGCAAGTGGAGCAATGGAGACAGGATGGAAATTGCTAGATAACCAGTATTACTACTTTACAGAAAGTGGAGCCATGAAGACAGGTTGGTTCAAAGACAAAGGACTTTGGTACTACTTAGATAAAGAAGGTATCATGCTAACAGGCCTTCAAGAGATAAATGGAGCCCACTATTATCTCAATGCAAGTGGTGCTATGGAAACTGGTTGGCAACAACTGAATGGTAACTGGTATTATTTCCAAACAAATGGTTCTCTCTTGAGAAATGGTACAACACCTGATGGCTATAAGGTTAATCGAGATGGAATTTGGACGACTGCTACAACCGAGGAAACAACTCAGGAACAAACGGTAGCAAATAGTCAGGGGAATATTTTCGAAACAACAGAAGTAAAGAGAACTCAACAGACAGAAAGCTCATCTGTTACGTCTGAGGAAAAAAATCAATCTACTGAACCTAAGACACAAACGAGCCAAGAAAAAGAATTAAGTTTCTAACTGATTTATAATTAAATTTTTTTCTATAATAAAAACACCTATAAAGCTTAAGCTTTATAGGTGTTTTGTTAACTTCGTTTGATTTTGGCACGAACTAGATCTAGTGCATAGTGAAGGGTTTTATCCTTAATTACAAAGAGAGCGAAAGCATAATAGATAGCACATCCGGCAATTGTAGCTACCACCATACTGAGCATAGCCATATTCACTGTGTATGACTGAACTTGGAAGAGAATTTTTACAGATATAGTAAATTGGGAATAAAGCCTAGTGACACAATTGTGTAGCGAGCTAATGTTCCAAAAATTTCTTTCAAATCCAAGAGTTTATGTTTCTGAATAAAGCGGATTTCAAGTAGAACTACGATTGCTTCGGCAATAATCGTTGTTCCGATGTAGTAGGCAGGAGTAAAGATGTTGTTGAAAAGGAGTAGAGAGTTTAGGATGACATTGACACCACCACCGATAAAGTAGAAAGCTGTCAATCGATTTTCATGGTCATTGATAAAGATAATCTGTTTTCCAAGGATTAATTCAATAGCCCAAATAATGGTTCGAAAGGCAAAGACACTTGTTACAATTCCTGCTTCTAAGTATTTCTCAGAAGAGTAGATAACAGTCGCATAGGTTCCTAAAACCATAATCCCGATGCTAGTTGGAATCATGAGGAAGAAAAAGAGAGATGCACCTTGATTGACCAGATATTTATAAGAATTAAAATCTTTTTTTCCTAAATAGTAACCAAGTCGAGGAATGCTGACATTGATAGCTCCACTCAAGACACTAGCAATCAGCATAACAATACTTGATGCAATAGTGTAGTAGGAGATGTAATTCTCATCAGGTCCTTTAGTAATGAACATACGGTCCAACAAAGGTGTAGAGCATATTGGCATTAGCTAGAAGGAGCATGGTTAAGAGAGGCTTGGATGCTTTGATGAGTTCGATGATTTTAATTTTGACAAAAGAAACCTCTCGTTTGATCCATAAGAAACTGAGTAGATAGTTGATAATGGTTGTTGCACTCATGACAATAGCATAAGGAACGATATCATCAGGTGTTTTGACAAAGGCAAAGATAGCCACTAACATTCCAATACGAATAACTAGTGTTTTATAAAGGATAAATGAATAATTCTCATAGGCTTCATTCATCCATTCAATATTGAGAAATTGGAAGAGCGCCTGGATTCCGAGGATATAGTAAAGGATTTTTAGATTGACAATACTAGTGTCAAAATAAATAAAGAGGAAGTAGATAGCTGTTGTTACAACTGAAGTAATGAGCGAAATATAGAACAACTTAGAAAAAGACATAATTAATCTTATTTTTTTGTCATCCTTTACTTTTACTAATGGCTCGAATCCCATAATTGTAAATCCCAAAGGCAGCCAGTGGAATGACAAAGCTTGCCCAGGTGTTAGCTGTATTAAAGTAACCGTAATTTGATTTACTAAGAATCCGAGTTAGATAGGGATTAGTAATCAATGGAAAAAAACGATATTTAAAAATATTGACCAGTAAGCTAGCCAAAGCATTAACTTTTTATATTTTTCATGAAATTTTCTTTCTTATATTCTAAAACTAGATACTAGTATTATATCACATTCCAACGCCATTCTTTTGATAAAAATCATTTAAATCTTGTATAATAGATAGAACTGAAAGTATGAGGTTACGAACTATGAAAATGAAACAAATCAGTGATACGACTTTAAAAATCACGATGTCTTTAGAAGATTTGATGGATCGTGGAATGGAAATCGCAGACTTTCTCGTTCCACAAGAAAAAACAGAAGAGTTTTTTTCTATGCAATCTTGGATGAGCTAGAAATGCCAGATAGTTTTTTGGATACAGGCATGCTTAGCTTCCGAGTGACACCGAAGCCTGATAAAGTGGATGTCTTTGTGACCAAGTCTAAGATTGACCAAAATTTGGATTTTGAGGATTTGGCAGACCTTCCTGATATGGATGAACTAGCAAAAATGTCTCCAGATGAATTTTTAAAAACCTTGGAAAAAACCATGGCAGAGAAAACCAAAGAAGATATTGAAGCGATTCAATCTTTAGAGCAGGTTGAAAAAGAAGAGGAAGCAGCGATTGAACAAATCCCTGAAGTAGAGGAAGGGAAAAGAGAACCTTATATCTACTACATCTTACGTTTTGACAACCTAGCTAGTTTGGTTTCTTTTGCGAAAACAGTTGATTACCAAATGGAGACTTCAGAACTTTACAAAATGAACGACCAATACTATCTAACAGTCTTGGTTGATGTGGAAGATCATCCAAGTCTTTATCCAGCTTGGTTATTGGCTCGCATGCGTGAATTTGCTGATGATAGTGATATCAGCCGTTCAGTTCTTCAAGAATACGGCCAAGTTATCATTAATCATGATGCTGTTCAAGGACTCCAAAAAGTATAATGATGGTTATAAATGAGACAGAGATGGACATTCTCTGTCTTTTTTGGTTAGAAAATAGGTGAGTCAACAGAACGTGGACTATGCCCCTAGCTTGCTAAAATGATGAAAAAACGATATCATAGAAAGGAGTAAGTGAGGTAAAGTATGGACCAAGGACAATTACAAAAAGAGGTAGAGGAAATCCTAGAAGATGTATTAGCAAAAGCTTCTCTCCATGAGGGAGCTCTCTTTGTTTTGGGCTTATCTTCCAGTGAGGTGATAGGAGGACACATCGGGAAAGCCTCTAGTCAAGAAATTGGAGAATTGATTGTTCAAAAAATATTAGAGATTCTGTCAGCGAAAGGTATCCATCTAGCAGTTCAAGGATGCGAACATGTCAATCGAGCCTTGGTAGTGGAACGAGAGGTTGCTATCAAATACAATCTCGAAATTGTGAGCGTTCTACCGACTCTGCATGCGGGAGGTTCTGGTCAATTGGCGGCCTTTCGCTATATGAAAGACCCAGTTGAGGTCGAATTTATCAAAAGCTGATGCAGGTCTTGATATTGGAGATACGGCTATTGGGATGCATATCAAGCATGTTCAAGTACCTATACGTCCAGTTTTAAAATCAATCGGCCATGCCCACGTAACTGCGCTCGCTAGTCGTCCAAAACTGATTGGAGGGGCGCGTGCTCAATACCCACAAGATGCTATTAGGAAATCGTAAAATGGAAAAGAAACAAGTTGAAAAGGTTATAAAAATATTCTATTAGAAAGTTCTCTGTTGGAGTGGGTTCTGCTATCATCGGGGCCTTGCTTTTTGGTGCTAATAACCTCTTGCTTGATCAAGTAGCAGCTAATGAAGTTTGTGAGCCAAATCAGGTACACTATCGCTATTTGGCAGAGCAAGAGCTGACAGAAGCTGAAAAAGCCCTTATTCATAGAGAGCTTCCGTCGAATTTAGAACAAGATGATATTGTTTATCTTGTTTATAGAAAAAAAGAAGTTGGAAGCCAGCAGTTACCAAGTACTGGAACTAAAGAATTAGCGCTAGCGGGGCTCGGTTTTGCAACTGCTTCTTTAGCGGTCCTCTTAATATCTAAGAAATATCGCAATAAGGTAGTTGGAATCCTACTGATTGGTGCCCTTGGAGGTAGTTACTTTATTCCTCTTACTGCTAAGGCTTTTGAAAATCAGGTCCTACAATCTTATAATCAGACACTCTCTTCATGTAGTAAAGAAGATTTAGCGAATGGAGTTATTCAAATTGATGGGTATGACTACATTGGGTACTTCAAAGAAGCAGACTTGAAAGTCTCTATCCCAGATAATACTCATGATGAAAAATTGACTACAGGTCAAGTAACACAAGAAGAAACTCATGAAGGTGAGCCTCTTGTTCAACCGAATCAACCCGCTCAAACCGAGGAAACTACAGCTAAAGGAACTCAAGAAGAAGGCCATGTAGGCGAATCTCTTGTCCAGGAAGAACTCCCAGCCTATACAGGCGAAGTAACTGCTAAAGGAACTCAAGAAGAAGGCCATGTAGGCGAATCTCCAATCCAACCTGAACTTCCAGAATATACAGGCGAAGTGACAGCCAAGGGTACCCAAGAGGAAGGTCATGTAGGCGAATCTCCAATCCAACCTGAACTTCCAGAATATACAGGCGAAGTGACAGCTAAGGGCACTCAAGAGGAAGGTCATGTAGGCGAATCTCCAATCCAACCTGAACTTCCAGAATATACAGGCGAAGTGACAGCTAAGGGCACTCGAGAAGAAGGTCATGTGGGTGAATCTCTCATTCAACCGAGCTTGCCAGAATACAATGTGACAGAGTCAACTGTGACGGAAACAGAAACTGTTACAATTCCATATTCTACAGAATACCTATCGGATTCTAATCGTTATACAGACGAAGAAAGTGTTGTTCAAAAGGGTGAAGCTGGTAGTCAACTCATACATCGTGTCTATAAAACTGTAGATGGGGAGAAAGTTGGCGAAGCTATCACCACTAGTACGGAAGTTGTTAAAGCTCCTGTAGCTGAAAAAATTAGCCGAGGCACAAAAGCAATTGAAGGTCAAGAGGAAGAAGTTTCTTTCGAAGAAATTCCTTATAAGACGATAGTTGAAGAAGACTCTGATCATCTGAAGGGAACAGAAACGGTTGCTCAAGTAGGTAAGAATGGTAAGAAGAAAATTACCAAAGTCTACAAGACTATCAAGGGTGTGAGAACTGCAGATGCCCCTACTGTTTCAGAAGAAGTTCTTGAACAGGCACAAGACCACATTATCAAAACAGGTACTAAGGAATTAGAAAAACCTACTCTGACATTAACTAAAGTTGATACAGAAGAATTGAGTCGCAGTGCAAAAGCAACTTATAGCCTTAAGAAACCAGATGGTGTAACGATTAAGTCTATTCAAGCAGTATTGAAAAAAGGCGATCAAGTTATTAAGACATTTGCTATTTCAGAGTCTAATCTCGCGACAGCATTAGCTGATCTAGATTATTACAAGGATTATACGCTTGCAACAACTATGGTGTATGATCGTGGTAATGGTGACGAAGAAGAAGTTCTTAAGGAAGAACCACTGAGAATCGACCTTAAAAAAGTCGAAGTCAAAAATATTAAGGAAACAAGCTTAATCAGTGTAGATGACCAAGGAAATGAGACCGATAGTAGTCTCTTGTCTGAAAAACCATCAAATGTTAAGCCTTACTACTTAAAAGTTACCACTCACGATAATAAGGTTACTAAACTAGCTGTTGATAAAATCGAAGAAGTTACTGTAGATGGAAATAAACTTTACAAAGTAACTGCTAAAGCACCAGATTTGATTCAACGTACTGCAGAAAATCGTTTCACTGAAGAGTATGTACACTATTTACCTAAGCCAAAAGCTCACGAAGGTGATGTTTACTACGACTTTAATGAACTTGTAAAAGCTATGCAAGCCAATCCGACTGGTACATTTAAACTTGGTAGCAATATGAATGCTAATAATGTACCAGCTGCTGGCAAATCTTATGTAACCAATGCCTTCAAGGGAATTTTGGAAAGTACGGATGGAAATACATTTGCCATCCATAACATTACAAGACCATTATTTGGTAACATCGAAGGTGGCTCGGTTAAGAATCTCTTGCTTGAAAATGTCAATATTGACCTACCTGGTACAGATCGAGTAGCTCCAATTGCTAATGTCATCAAAAACAATGCGACTATCGAAAATGTCAAAGTAACAGGAAGTGTTGTCGGTAATAATGATGTAGCTGGTATTATCAATAAAATTGATGGTAGTGGAAAAGTAAGTAATGTCGCCTTTATCGGTAAACTTCACGCTGCTGGTAGTAGAGGAGGTTATTTAGCTGGTGTTCTTGGTGAAAACTGGAAGGGTATCGTTGAAAAAGCCTACGTTGATGCTGAAATTACTGGTAATAAAGCAAAGCTGCAGGTTTAGTTTATTCATCTCAAAATGGTGCTAACAACTACACGGTCGGTAAAGAAGGTGTCCTTAGAAATTCAGTTGCTAAAGGTTCTATCGAACTGAAAGAAGCTGTTCAATCTGGTGGATTGCTGGGTACCAACTGGGCCTTGGGTACTATTGAAGACAACATCACTATGATGAAAGTCAAAACAGGTGAGATGGTATTTGGTCACTCAGATATTGATGCTGACGATTACTTCACCTATTCAAGAACCAAACGTAATTATAGTGTTGATGGCGTGAGTGAAGGTAAGAAATCCTTTAACAATTCACGTAAAATTCCAAGTATCTCACTGGCAGAAGCTGAGCAGAAAATTGAAGCGATGGGAATCACTGCTGATAAATTTACCAGCAGCAAACCTATTGAAGACAAGCTTAATAATAGTCTTAACAAAGACGATCAATACAAAGCAATTGATAGTTATGATGCGACTCGGGAGCTAGCTTACCGTAATATCGCAAAACTTCAACCTTTCTATAATAAAGAGTGGATTGTCGACCAAGGTAATAAACTTGCTGCAGGAAGTCCTCTCCTAACTAAAGAAGTATTGTCTGTCACTGCCATGAGGGGCAATACCTTTGTGACGGAATTAGCTGATGCTGATCATATTATGATCCACTATGCAGATAAGACAAAAGATGTCTTCAGCATTACGCCGAAAGACTCTAAAGTCAAACAAGTGAAAGAGTATGGTATTGCAGAACTTGGTGAAGTTGTTTACACTCCAAACATGGTTGACAAAGACCGTAGTGATCTCATCAATACTATTGTTGAAAAATTGAGTCCTGTAGAATTGCAATCTGATCCAATCTATACACACCTTGGTAGAACTGGTCCAAACAAAGTTAATGCGATTAAGAACCTTTATCTTGAAGAAACCTTCAAAGAAGTTAAGGATAATCTTACTAAATTTGTCAAACAGTTGGTTGAAAATGAGGATCATCAATTAAACACAGATGAAGCTGCTAAACGTGCTTTGATCAAGAAAATTGATGACAACAAGGCAGCGCTTCTCCTTGGCCTTTCTTACCTTAACCGTTATTACGGGGTGAAGTTTGATGATTTCAATATCAAGCAACTCATGTTGTTCAAGCCAGACTTCTATGGTAAGAACGTCAATGTATTAGACCGTTTGATTGAAATTGGTTCAAAAGAAGACTATGTAAAAGGAACTCGCACACATGATGCCTTCCGTGAAGTAGTTACTAAACATACTCTATCAGGCAATTTAAATGACTTCCTCAAATATAACATGGAACTCTTCACAAAAGATACAGACTTGAATGATTGGTTTATAAAAGCAACTAAAGATAATGTCTATATCGTGGAACCAAAAACAACAAATCCTGATTTTGCAAATAAGAAACATCGAGCATACGAAGGCTTAAATAACGATGTGCACGGCAAGATGATCTTACCACTCTTGAACTTAAAAGATGCCCATATGTTCTTGATTTCAACATACAATACCATGGCCTACAGTTCATTTGAAAAATATGGTAAGAACACTGAAGCAGAGCGTAATGCCTTCAAAGCTGAAATTGACAAGGTTGCGAAAGGTCAACAGAATTACCTGGATTTCTGGTTACGTCTATCTTTAGATAAAGTCCGTAATCAACTCTTGAAGAGTAATAACATGGTTCCAACACCTGTACTTGATAACCAAAACTATAAAGGCATCAGTACCGACCGTTATGGTCATACAAATGGTGGTAAAGATGTGGCACCTATCCGTGAATTGTATGGTCCGACCGACCGTTACCATGCAACTGATTGGCGTATGGGAGCTGTGGCTCGCGTTTATGCGAATCCATATAAGGATGATTCTGTCTTCTTTATGGTGACGGATATGGTTAGTGATTTTGGGGTTTCTGCCTTTACTCATGAAACAACTCACGTAAATGACCGAATGGTTTATCTAGGTGGCTCAAGACACCGTGAAGGAACAGATCTTGAAGCATTTGCTCAAGGAATGTTACAAACTCCGTCTGTATCAAATCCAAATGGTGAATACAAAGCCCTTGGTCTCAACATGGCTTATGAACGTCCAAACGATGGAAATCAATGGTATAACACTAATCCAAATGACCTTAAATCACGTGACGAAATTGATCGATATATGAAGGGTTATAATGACACCCTCATGCTTCTGGATTATCTTGAAGGAGAAGCTGTCCTGGATAAGGCAAATCAAGATTTAAACAACGCTTGGTTCAAGAAAGTAGACAAACAATACCGAGGGAATAATACCAAGAATCAATTCGATAAGGTACGTCCTTTGAGTGATGATGAAAAAACTATTCCATTACGTACAGTAGATGACCTAGTAACTAACAACTTCATGACCAATCGTGGTCCAGGTAACAGAGTTTATAATCCATCTGACTTTGATTCTGCTTATGTCACTGTTCCAATGATGACTGGTATCTATGGTGGTAATACAAGTGAAGGTGCTCCAGGAGCGATGTCATTTAAACACAATACTTTCAGAATCTGGGGTTACTATGGCTACGAAAAAGGCTTCCTAAACTATGCTTCTAACATGCTAAAAGCTGAATCTAAAAAAGCTGGTAAAGATACTCTAGGTGATGACTTCATCATTAACAAGATTTCTGATGGAAAATTCAACAATCTTGAAGATTGGAAGAAAGCTTACTTCAATGAAGTTGTGACAAGTGCCAAACATGGAATTCAATCAATTGAAATCGATGGTACAACTTACAACTCTTATGAAGACTTAAAACAAGCATTTGCTGAAGCAGTTGATAAAGATAAGGCTACTCTAAGTAAGGGCTCTGTCAAATTTGACAACACCGTATCACTTAAAGAAAAACTCTTTAAGAAACTTCTTCAACAAACAGATAGCTTTAAAACTTCTATCTTTAGATAATTAATGGACTCTCATCTGCTAAGCAGGTGGGAGTTTTTTTGTAATCAAGAAGCATCATTAATTTCCAAGCAGATTTCAAGTATTTTTATTATGGTAGGTATATAATAGAGCTGTAATACAATTTCTATATTCATATGAGGAGTGAGAAAGGTGATGAAGATGAAAAAATGGCAAGCAACTGTATTGGTCTGCGCTAGTCTACTCTGTCTGTCAGCTTGTAAAAATCAGATGGGGAGCCAAGCTGATAAGCAAAATGAAGACAAACAAGCGCAAGTTAGCTCTCAAACTGCAAAAAAAGGAGAAGAAGTTCCAGACTTTGAACTCACGGCAGTTGATGGAAAAACCTATCGTCTATCAGATTACAAAGGCAAAAAAAGTCTATCTCAAATTTTGGGCATCTTGGTGCTCTATTTGTCTAGCCAGCCTCCCTGATACCGATGAGCTGGCTAAAGAAGAAAGCGATGACTATGTTGTTTTGACAGTTGTTTCTCCTGGTCAAAAAGGGGAACAAGCAGAAGAAGCCTTCAAAAAATGGTATCAGGGCTTGGACTATAAAAATCTTCCTGTCCTTCTAGACCCTTCGGGAAAACTCTTAGCAAGTTACGGAGTTCGTTCTTATCCGACTCAGGCCTTTATTGATAAAGAAGGCAAACTAGTTAAGACTCAGCCAGGTTTTATGGACAAAGAAACTATTTTACAGACCTTAAAGAGTATAGATTAGAGGCTCATCATGAATGATAAATTAAAAATAATTGTATTCATTGGAATCATCATTTGCATTATTATTGGATTTTTATTTCTTTTGGAAAAAAGAAGCGCAAGCTACACAGATACCACTCAAATTGAGAAGGCAGCAGTTAGTCAAGGGCAAAAAGTCACGAAAAAAACTCAACCAAGTAAAGATGCTGACTTACATGATATCTATCTAGCTGGAGGTTGCTTCTGGGGAGTCGAAGAGTATTTTTCACGAGTAGCGGGTGTGACAGATGCTGTTTCTGGTTATGCTAATGGTAGAGGAGAAACAACCCAGTATGAATTGATTGGCCAAACTGGGCATGCTGAGACTGTTCATGTGACCTATGATGCCAATCAGATCTCTTTAAAAGAAATCCTGCTCCATTATTTCCGCATTATCAATCCAATCAGTAAGAATAAGCAGGGAAATGATGTGGGGACTCAGTACAGAACAGGAGTCTACTATACAGATGAGAAAGATTTAGAAGTCATCAATCAAGTTTTTGACCAAGTTTCTAAGAAGTACGACCAACCTCTAGCGGTTGAAAAGGAAGCCTTAAGAAACTTTATTGTGGCTGAGGACTACCACCAAGATTATCTCCAGAAAAACCCTAATGGATATTGTCATATCAATGTCAATCAAGCAGCCTATCCTGTTATTGATGCAAGTCAATATCCAAAACCGAGCGACGATGAATTGAAAAAACTTTTGTCTCCAGAGGAGTATGCCGTGACTCAAAATGGTCAAACAGAACGTGCCTTTTCAAATCGTTACTGGGATAAATTTGAAGCAGGTCTTTATGTGGATGTTGCGACTGGCGAACCCCTCTTTTCTTCGAAAGATAAATTTGAATCGGGTTGTGGTTGGCCTAGTTTTACCCAACCTATCAGTCCAGATGTTGCGACCTACAAGGAAGACAAGTCTTATAATATGGTCAGAACAGAAGTCAGAAGTAGAACAGGGGATTCTCACCTAGGACATGTTTTTACAGATGGGCCTGAGGACAAGGGAGGCTTACGCTATTGTATCAATAGTCTGTCCATTCGCTTTATTCCTAAAGATCAAATGGAAGAAAAGGGTTATGGTTATTTGTTGGATTATGTTGAGTAAACTTGATATTTAAATCAATCATAAAAAAGCCAGATCTCCTGTTGGGGTCTGGCTTTTATGGTATACTTAGGGTATGCATAGAAAAACAGTGATTGATTTTAGGGCCTTGGGCGAGCGATACACCTTTATCCAACCTATCAAAGAGTTAAAAACCAGAGATTTAGCAGAAGTGACGGACTTATTAGCACAAGTAGAAAACTACCAAGAGAAAGGCTATTATGTGGTAGGTTATGTCAGCTACGAGGCTGCACCTGCTTTTGAGAAAAAGTTATCAGTACACAAGGCTCCTTTACTGGGAGAGTATTTGCTGTATTTCACTGTTCATGATAGTGTTGAAAAATCAAGTATACCTCTGACTTATGAGGAGGTGTATTTACCGTCAAACTGGCAGGAAGTAACATCTGCAGAGGACTATGAAAAGGCCATTGCTCAGATTCACCATCATTTACGGCAAGGGGATACTTATCAGGTCAATTATACTGTCCAACTCAAGCAGGAGTTGTCTGCCAATCCTTTTGCTATCTACAATCGTATGGTGGTGGAGCAGGAAGCGGGATATAATGCTTACGTAGAGCATGATGATATGGCAGTGATTTCCATGAGTCCAGAATTCTTTTTTGAGCAGAATGGTCGTGAGTTGACGACTCGCCCTATGAAGGGGACGACTAAACGTGGTCTGACGGATGCTGAAGACTTGAACGAGGCGGCTTGGTTGGAACAGGATCCCAAAAATCGTTCAGAAAACATGATGATAGTGGATCTCTTGCGAAATGACATGAATCGTATTTCTGAGGTTGGTAGTGAGCATGTGGAACGTTTATGCCAAGTGGAGCAGTATTCTACAGTGTGGCAGATGACTTCAACTATCAAGAGTCAGTTACGACCAGATGTTGACCTAGTTGAAATTTTCCGTTCTCTCTTTCCATGTGGCTCCATTACAGGTGCACCCAAGATAGCGACAATGGAAATTATCAAGGACTTGGAGCCGCAAGCAAGAGGGGTCTACTGTGGGACGATTGGTCTATTACTTCCCAATGGGCGACGAATTTTCAATGTAGCTATTCGAACTATTCAACTGCATCAAGGACAAGCCATCTATGGAGTCGGTGGAGGCATTACTTGGGATAGTACTTGGGAGTCAGAATACCGTGAAGTCCATCAAAAAGCGGCAGTTCTCTATCGTAAACAGCCTCGTTTTCAACTGATTACAACAGGGAAAATTAGCCATAAAACCTTGCTCTTTGAAAATCAACATCTGGAAAGACTACGAAAAGCAAGTCGTTATTTTGCCTTTCCATTTGACCCAGAAGTTCTGAAACAAGAGATAGAGAAAGAGTGTCAATCTTGTGATTACCATCTAGACTACCGTTTGCGAATCAGTCTCAGCAAGTCTGGAGAGACTAAAATCGAACGACAAATATTAACGCCACTTAGCTCTAGCTTCTGTCAGGCCGAACTTTGTCAACAGGAGGCTGATTTGCAGCAGACCTTTACCTACTTTAAGACGACACACCGACCACATTTGACAGTAGGAGAGCAGGAAATCATTTATCACACTGCTGATGGAAAATTGCTTGAAACCTCTATTGGGAATCTAGTCTTAAAAATGAATGGTAAGCTCTATACCCCACCTAGCACTCTTGACCTGTTCTCAGGGATTTATCGCCAGCATTTACTTGAAAATGGGCAGGTAGAAGAGAAGGTCTTGACCATAGAAGATTTGGCACAAGCAGAAGCTATCTATGGCTGCAATGCAGTTAGGGGCTTGTATGAGTTGTCAGTAAAGGAGCACTAAATGAAACTAATATTTTTACACGGTTTGGGACAGTCAGCAGATAGTTGGAAAGAAGTTCAGGATTTGCTGGCAGATTATCCCTCTGAAGCACTGGACTTATTTCCTTCAGGAGTTGGGACCTACCAAGAAGCCAAGGAACGCATTTATCAGCACTTATTAGAGGAGACAGAACCTTTTGTCCTAGTCAGTTTGTCTTTAGGGGCTGCACTTGCATTAGAATTGTCAAGTTACGATCTGCCAAATCTTCAGGCCTTGGTTTTATCAGGCTGTCCATTGAAATTAGCGGGCAATATCCCTTTTTATATTCAATCTCTGATATTTAAACTACTCCCAAAAAGGATATTTGAGAAGCAGGGAGCAGACAAATCGCTTTTAGTTGGAGTATCTGAAGAATTAAAAACACTTGATTTAAGAGAGATTGCAAAGAATTGTTCATATCCAACTTTGTTAATCTGTGGTAGTCAGGATAAGCCTAATCTAAAGTCTATGAAAGGTCTGCAACAACTGATTCCAAATTCTCAGTTTCAGATTATTCCTGATGGACCTCATGTTCTGAATAGGGCTAAACCAAAAGAGTTTGCAGAAATAACTAGAAGTTTTCTTGAATTGCAGAAATAAGTTTGATAAAATAATATGGAAGTTGATATTATCATAAAGGAGAAAAAAAGATGAGTCAAAAGATTATTGGGATTGACCTTGGTGGAACTTCTATCAAGTTTGCTATTTTAACGCTAGAAGGAGAAATCCAAGAAAAATGGTCTATCAAGACTAACATTTTGGATGAAGGAAGCCATATCGTAGACGATATGATTGAATCGATTCAACACCGTTTGGGCTTGCTTGGATTGTCTGCTGAAGATTTTCGTGGAATTGGTATGGGTTCACCTGGTGTGGTTGACCGTGAAAAAGGAACTGTTATCGGTGCCTACAACCTCAACTGGAAAACTCTTCAACCAATCAAAGAAAAAATGGAAAAAGCCTTGGGGATTCCATTCTTTATCGACAATGATGCCAACGTAGCTGCACTTGGTGAGCGTTGGATGGGTGCTGGTGAAAACCAACCAGATGTTGTCTTTATGACACTTGGTACAGGTGTTGGTGGCGGTATCGTAGCAGAAGGTAAATTGCTTCACGGTGTTGCTGGTGCTGCAGGGGAACTTGGACATATCACAGTTGACTTTGACCAACCAATCGCATGTACTTGTGGTAAAAAAGGCTGTCTTGAGACAGTAGCTTCAGCTACAGGGATTGTCAACTTGACTCGTCGTTACGCTGATGAGTACGAAGGCGATGCAGAATTGAAACGCTTGATTGATGACGGAGAAGAAGTAACAGCTAAAACTGTCTTTGATTTGGCAAAAGAAGGGGATGACCTTGCATTGATCGTTTACCGTAACTTCTCACGTTACTTGGGTATTGCATGTGCCAACATTGGTTCAATCCTAAACCCATCAACTATCGTTATCGGTGGTGGTGTATCAGCTGCAGGAGACTTCCTCCTTCAAGGCGTGCAAAAGGTTTACGATGAAAATACTTTCCCACAAGTTCGCACAACAACCAAATTGGCTCTTGCAACTCTAGGTAATGACGCTGGAGTTATCGGTGCTGCGTCCCTTGTCTTGCAATAAGAAATAAAAAGGAGAAAATCACTATCTTGAAGCGAGTGATTTTCCTCCTTTCTTTTTTTATGCTATACTAGTTAAGAATAAAAGTTGAGGTAAGGGTAAATGACAAAAGCAGATAAGATTTTTAAAGAAAATATTGAGCGAATTCTCAATGAAGGCGTCTTTTCAGAACAAGCTCGTCCCAAGTATAAGGATGGAACAGTGGCTAACTCTAAGTACATTACAGGTGCTTTTGCGGAGTATGATTTGTCTAAGGGTGAATTCCCAATTACAACCTTGCGTCCCATTGCTATCAAATCAGCTATCAAAGAAGTGCTCTGGATCTACCAAGACCAGACAAATAGCTTGGAAGTTCTCAATGACAAGTACAATGTTCACTACTGGAACGATTGGGAAGTGGGAGACACTGGTACTATTGGGGAGCGTTATGGGGCTGTGGTTAAGAAGCACGACATCATCAATAAAATCCTCAAACAGTTGGAAGCCAATCCTTGGAACCGTCGCAATATCATCTCGCTTTGGGATTATCAGGCCTTTGAGGAGACAGACGGCCTCCTTCCATGTGCCTTTCAGACCATGTTTGATGTCCGTCGAGTAGATGGGGACATCTATCTAGATGCGACCTTGACCCAGCGTTCTAATGATATGCTGGTAGCTCATCACATCAATGCCATGCAGTATGTGGCGCTTCAAATGATGATTGCTAAACACTTTGGTTGGAAGGTTGGGAAGTTCTTCTACTTTATCAATAACCTTCACATCTATGATAATCAATTTGAACAAGCTCAGGAATTGCTCCGTCGTGAACCTTCAAATTGCCAACCACGCTTGGTCTTGAATGTACCAGATAAGACTAACTTTTTTGATATTAAAGCAGAAGATTTTTGAGTTGGTTGATTATGATCCAGTGAAACCGCAGTTGAAGTTTGACCTAGCTATTTAAGAACAAAAAAAGAAGTTGGATTTCCCAACTTCTTTTTTTGTTTATTAACGTGATACACGACGGCGAGCTGCTTTTTTACGGTTTTCTTCAATGAAAGCTGCTTTTTGTTCTTCTGGTTCAATCACTTTCTTTTTGAATGCGTATACTGCACCTGCAACAGCAGCAACAGTTCCTGCAACACCTGTTACGAGACCTTTAGCAAATCCTTTAGCCATGAGTCTTCCTCCTTTTATTTATAAATCAGACGGAAATAGCTTAAGATATAGCATTTTTCTGCCTGTCCATTTTGTGATATAATAATAGTAACGAAAAAATGGGAATTTTTCAAGGAAAAACGATGAAAAGCAAAATAATTGTGATTGTTGGTCCAACTGCAGTTGGAAAGACTGCTCTCGCTATTGAAGTTGCTCAGCGATTCAATGGCGAAGTAGTTAGTGGAGATAGCCAACAGGTCTACCGAGGACTAGACATTGGAACAGCCAAGGCTAGTCCGGAGGAGCAGGCAACTGTCCCTCATCATTTAATCGATGTTAGAGATGTAACCGAGTCTTACTCGGCTTTTGATTTTGTTTCTGAAGCCAAGGCAGCCATTGAGGATATTCAAAGTCGTGGTAAGCTTGCTATTATCGCCGGTGGGACAGGACTTTACATCCAGAGTCTGCTAGAGGGCTATCATCTAGGTGGCGAGACACCTCATGAGGATATTTTAGCCTACCGTTCTAGCTTAGAGTCTTTTTCAGATGAGGACTTAGCCCATCTGGTGGATCAAGCAGGCCTTGAAATTCCCCAATTTAATCGTCGTCGTGCCATGCGTGCCTTAGAGATTGCTCATTTTGGTCAAGATTTGGAAAATCAAGAAAGTTTATATGTTCCGCTGATTATTTGCTTGGATGATGAGCGTAGTCAACTTTATGAGCGTATCAATCACAGAGTGGACCAGATGTTTGAAGCTGGACTTCTAGACGAAGCCAAGTGGTTGTTTGACCATTATCCAGATGTGCAGGCTGCTAAAGGGATAGGTTATAAGGAACTCTTCCCTTATTTTCGTGGAGAGCAGTCCTTGGAAGAAGCTAGTGACAGCCTAAAACAGGCGACTCGCCGATTTGCCAAGCGCCAGTTGACCTGGTTCCGCAATCGCATGCAGGTGACCTTTTATCAGATAGGAGAATCTGGTGTGAAAGACCGCATTTTAAACCAGATTGAGGAGTTTTTAAATGATTGAAACGGAGAAAAAAGAGGAACGAGTCCTGCTGATTGGTGTTGAACTCCAGGGCATGGATAATTTTGACCTTTCCATGGAAGAACTGGCTAGTTTGGCTAAGACGGCTGGAGCGATTGTAGTCGATAGCTACAGACAAAAACGTGAAATACGACTCTAAGACTTTTGTCGGATCTGGTAAATTAGAAGAAATTGCTCAAATGGTGGATGCAGAAGAAATCACAACTGTCATTGTCAACAACCGTCTGACACCTCGTCAAAATGTCAATTTAGAGGAAGTCTTGGGTGTTAAAGTTATTGACCGTATGCAGTTGATTTTGGATATCTTTGCTATGCGAGCTCGAAGCCATGAAGGAAAACTCCAAGTTCATTTGGCTCAGCTCAAGTATCTCTTGCCCCGTTTGGTAGGGCAGGGGATTATGCTTAGCCGTCAGGCAGGGGGGATTGGTTCCCGTGGTCCAGGTGAAAGTCAGCTGGAGCTTAATCGTCGTAGTGTTCGCAATCAGATCACAGATATCGAACGTCAGCTCAAAGTGGTTGAGAAAAACCGAGCGACAGTTCGAGAAAAACGTTTGGAGTCAAGTACCTTTAAGATTGGTTTGATTGGTTACACCAATGCTGGGAAGTCAACTATTATGAACACCTTGACAAGTAAGACCCAGTATGAAGCAGATGAGCTCTTTGCGACTCTGGATGCGACTACTAAGAGCATCCATCTTGGTGGCAATCTACAGGTGACTTTAACTGATACTGTTGGGTTTATTCAAGACTTACCAACTGAGTTAGTGTCTAGTTTCAAGTCAACCTTGGAAGAAAGTAAGCACGTAGATCTATTGGTTCATGTTATCGATGCCAGCAATCCTTATCACGAGGAGCATGAAAAAACGGTTCTGTCTATTATGAAAGACTTGGATATGGAAGATATTCCTCGTTTGACCCTTTATAATAAAGCGGATTTGGTGGAGGATTTCACACCTACTCAAACGCCTTATACATTGATTTCTGCTAAATCTAAGGATAGTCGCGAACAGTTGCAGACTTTGTTGTTAGATAAGATCAAGGACATTTTTGAACCCTTTACCTTGCGTGTACCTTTTTCTAAATCCTACAAGATTCATGATTTAGAGAGTGTCGCTATCCTAGAAGAACGTGACTACCAAGATGACTGTGAGGTCATCACTGGCTACATTGCAGATAGAAACAAATGGAGATTAGAGGAATTTTATGACTGATATCAAAACATTAGCTTTCAAATATGGTGGCTATACAAGTCTAGACAAGGTCTATCTGGATCAGCTTTTAGCTGGTAGGTCTGAAGAGGAGCAGCTAGCTCTCATCACCCCTCCACCAAGCGTGGTTAATGCTTACTTTGCAGAACTTTATCAGAAAAAGAGCCCTCAAGCTGCGACAGATTATTTTGCAGAAGTCAGTCAGGAACTGAATCTCTACAATGCTGAGCCAAGTTTCACGGAAGAAAGCAAACCCTTTATCCGCCTCAATCTCTCAGGGAAGTCTTTTGGTTTTTGCTATGAGAGAGAAGGACTAGGTCGTATTTTCTCAGAAACTGAGGAAGCAATCACAGCTGACTTGCTCTTTGAAATTGCGCAAATTTTCCCCCATCAGCTAGTCTTTGAGGAGTCTGGAAAGATTTATATGAAATCTGTCGGAGAAGAGGATGTTGTTAACGTAGAAAATCTCACAGCTTTAACTGACTTGGAGAACCTAGCAGATGGTCGCAAGCGTCTCAAAGGTTATAGTCAAGAAGATTTATTACAAGAAGCTAAAGCCTATACTGGTAAGCTTTATTATCGCTCAGAAAATCGCACTGCTATGTTATATATTGATTAATTAGAAAGTATCGAATGGATATTCAATTTTTAGGAACGGGGGCTGGCCAGCCCTCTAAAGCCCGCAACGTTTCAAGTCTCGCTCTGAAACTCTTGGACGAGATTAACGAAGTTTGGCTTTTTGACTGTGGAGAAGGAACGCAAAATCGCATTCTGGAAACCACGATTCGACCACGTAAGGTCAGCAAAATCTTTATCACACACTTGCATGGAGACCATATCTTTGGTTTGCCAGGATTCCTTTCTAGCCGCGCTTTTCAGGCCAATGAAGAGCAGACAGATTTGGAAATCTATGGTCCCCAAGGCATCAAATCTTTTGTCTTGACCAGTCTACGTGTGTCAGGTTCACGCCTGCCCTATAAGATTCATTTCCATGAGTTTGATCAAGATTCACTTGGGAAAATTCTTGAAACGGATAAGTTTACCGTTTATGCGGAAGAGTTGGATCATACTATTTTCTGTGTTGGTTATCGTGTCATGCAAAAGGACCTAGAAGGCACTCTGGATGCTGAAAAGCTCAAGGCTGCTGGTGTACCTTTTGGACCACTCTTTGGAAAAATCAAAAACGGTCAGGATGTAGTCCTAGAAGACGGCACCGAGATTAAGGCGGCAGACTATATCTCAGCCCCACGTCCTGGTAAGATTATCACTATCTTAGGCGACACTCGAAAAACCAATGCCAGTGCGCGTCTGGCTGTCAATGCAGATGTCCTTGTCCATGAGTCCACTTATGGCAAGGGTGATGAGAAGATTGCCCGCAATCATGGTCACTCAACCAATATGCAGGCTGCACAAGTAGCAACAGAAGCGGGAGCCAAACGACTCTTGCTCAACCATATCAGCGCCCGTTTTCTTTCAAAAGATATCAGCCAGCTTAAGAAAGATGCTGCAACGATTTTTGAAAACGTCCATGTGGTCAAAGACTTGGAAGAAGTGGAAATCTAGAAGATTGAGAAAGGAAAAGTATGTCTACTATTCTCATTACAGGTGCTAGCGGGGGTCTAGCCCAAGAAATAGTCAAACTCTTGCCCAATGATCAACTCATTTTGCTAGGTAGAAATAAGGAAACATTAGCTCAACTATACGGAAATCATCCACAGGCAGAATTGGTCGAGATTGATATTACCGATGAGCAAGCCTTAGAAGAACTAGTAGCTGAACTCTATCAGCGTTATGGTAAGATTGATGTTTTAATTAACAACGCTGGATATGGGATTTTTGAAGATTTTGACAAGATTTCTAATCAAGATATTCATCAAATGTTTGAGGTTAATACCTTTGCTTTGATGAATCTGTCTCGTTTGGTTGCTTCTCGTATGAAGAAAATCCGAAAAGGGCATATCATCAATATCGTCAGCATGGCAGGATTGATTGCGACTGCTAAGTCTAGTCTATACTCTGCGACCAAGTTTGCGGCTATCGGTTTTTCAAATGCTTTGCGTCTTGAACTCATGCCCTATGGTGTCTATGTGACGACTGTTAATCCAGGACCGATTCGTACGGCATTTTTCGACCAGGCAGACCCAGATGGGAGCTACCTCAAATCGGTCGACCGCTTCCTACTCGAGCCAGATGCAGTAGCTAAAAAAATTGTTAAGACCATAGGCAAAAACAAACGCGAGCTCAATCTCCCAGCCTTGCTCAATCTAGCTCATAAATTTTATACCCTCTTTCCTAAGTTAGCAGATAAGTTGGCTGGGGAAACTTTTAATTATAAGTGAAAAAGCTGTTCCCTTGAGGAATGGTTTTTGTTTTAATTCGGAGAAGTTGTTCGTCAAATAATCCCTGAAAATACTGGTAGTTTATCCCTATTTGATAGCTTTGTAGTATAATTGTGATAAGGATGTTCATCAGAAAAAAGAAGACCTAAACTAGCTAGTTTGCTGTAGAAAATGGATTATTTATAGTCGGAGGTCGACAATGGAATTATTGACAATTGACCAAATCATTTCCATTATTGAAGAAGTAACACAAGGGCTTGACCCTGAGATAAGAGAAGGAATTGTCCTGAATAAAACAGATTTGCCAGTGTCCGAATTAGATCGTTTGAAAAGCCAACTTCAAATCCAAGATTTGGATCCGATTTTTAGGAAAAATATTCTGGCCTATAACTGGGGGCAGATAGGTTTTTTAAGTTACCAGTTTGGATATGGGGACGGCACTAGTCTTACTTGGCTGATCAATCGCAATTTGGAATACCATGATTACTCGACTCTACAAGAAAGTGGCTTGATCATCATTGCAAATGGAGATCCCTACACTATTTTGCTGGATTGTCAATCTGGGACTGTCTATGCTCTTGATGCAGAGATGACCTATGATGAAAAAAATATGGCTGGCACCAGATTTTCTAGCATTTGTTAGAGCCATGGGAACGGCTCAATCTGCAGTTTGGAAGGATTGTGAAAGTGACTTCATCCACTTGATGACTAGAAAAGGCCATGAGTCCAGTTTGATATTCTGGCAGAGTCTGGTCGGATTTTATGATTGAAAATAGAAGGAGAAGGTCATGGAATTTATAATAGCTGAGGAAGGAATTCCTCAAAATATCGGATGTCAGGGAGCCTTGATTGCCTATTATGGCAGTGAGATAGAATTTCATTATGAAACCGTGCCGCCACACGGGGATGAGATTTTTTTCTGCTAAAGTTGCCTTTGTTAGGGCTTGATCTGCCCTTTTGGATCTATGGGAGAAATCTCATATTCTTAGACGCTTACTACCTTTTAGCCGAAACTGTTAAGAAAGGAACGTGGGATCCGATAACCAGTATGCTCATCAACATTCATATGGGGAAATACGCCAGCCTAGACCACTGGTACAATCATATATCTATTGAGCAAGACGGTCTTGAGTTGAAAAATGATTATGATGGACAAGTCCGGACTTTGAAAACTGTTGACAATCTTCATTGGCTTGCCCTAGATGCTGAATCAGAAGAAAGGAACTAAAAATGGCAAAGAAAAGAGTTACATTACCAAAAGAATTTAATGAACTACTAACTGACGGCAATATTGACCAATTAAAGGCTGTGTATAACAAGTGTGAGCTAACTGCCCATAACGGGAGATATAGTTTAAGTACGGCCCTGCATTTTGGTGGGGTTCCTGATGAGCTGGTTATTTGGCTTATCGAACAAGGCTTAGATATCAATATCCCTGATTATTATGGAGCGACTCCTTTATACCGTCAAGCAATCTTGGGGAGAGATACAGTAAAACTCTTGTGTGAATTGGGGGCAGACATTGAAAAGCCCAATAACTATGGCGATACCCCTCTACATATGGCAGCTGAATTTTTTCATCCTAGAACAGTCAAATTTTTAATTGACAAGGGAGCAAATGTCAATGCTAAAAATGATATGGGAAGAACCCCACTAGCTTCAGTCTTGATGGTTTGTCGGGGGATCTATATTGCCCAAACTGCTGAAATCGCATCTATGCTTCTGGATGCTGGTGCTAAGAAAACCTCTAAAATGAAGGAAAGAGTTGAGCAAATCGGCAAGGATTTTGAGTTTCATAGAGAAGGAATCAATCCCGACTATCTAGAAGCAGCAGATCAGGGTCTAGAAAAACTTTATGCTTTGTTTGATGTTAAGCCAGTCGCCAAACGAATAACCCATGATGGCAGTGAACCAATCTTGGTCAAAGAAGGAATTTGGGAGGAGCAATATGAGGAACTATGGTCCTTCTTGATTCCTTCAAGTGGAGCAGCCAAAACTGTTCAGGGGGAAGTTATCCGTATACCAGGCAGAGTTCGAGATGAACTGGATCGCAATGGTGGGGCAAACTGGGACAGGGATTACCGCAAGATGCTACAGGCTATGCCTCACTACCTGTCTTTAGGAAGCTCTCTTTCAGATCAAGAATTGGAAGAAATCAAGCAAGTCATTGCGCAAATCCATAGCAAAGAGAATGATGATGAAGCCTGTCTAGACCGTCTCTGCCAATTGGCTCTTGCTTGGATAAAGCAAAATCCTAAACCAATTGACTTAAAAGAACCAAGTTATAATCGGTAAAAAGAATAAGAGTTTGACAATGATTACATTAAAAAATATTGGAGAATTTAAATCGGTTCCACAACTTGTTAAGGACATCATAGAGGGAGACACCTTGGCCTTAGACCAATATCTTGCAAGTGGTTGGGATATTGACCAAGAAATAGAAATCAGCAAGTATACCTCTCTAAGCCCAATTGATTTATCCTTGATTACAGAAATTTTGACTCCCTAAAATGGCTAGTGAAAAAGGGGCTCATTTAAATGTAAAAAAATAACCCTTCATTTTTGTTGGCTGTCAGGTATTGTGATGGTACGTTCATCAAGTATCTTATGGAACATGGAGCAAAGATTCATAGTGTAAATGCTGTAAAGTCGGAAGCCTTTCAAGAAGCCTTATTTGGAAATAAGTTTGATAATCTAGCTATTATCCATGCATTAGGACATAGTGTCGAAAAAAATATGGCGGAAAAAGCATTTAGGGAGAGCCGTTGCAGATAGAAATTATCAGGTGCTAGATTTTTTTATTAAAAATGGAGTTGATATAAACTATAATGCCTCCGACTCGGTTTATCCCTTTAAGCCAACGCCTCTCTGTGTAGCTGCAAGATATGTTGACCTAGATATGTGTAAATACCTTGTAGAGCACGGGGCGGACGTGACTCTCACTGAAAAAGATGGTATGAGACCTTATAGTATCGCTATCGAAAAGGGGGGATCAAGAGATGGCAGAATACTTTTCAAAAAAACTAGAGCCAGTAGAATTTCATAATTTACGCAATATATTGGATGAACTAAAACCATTTAAACTGCCTCGGGAACTTACCGATTTTTCTTATGAGTCAAGACTTATATTTTGAACTTACTAACTGTGATTTTAAGTGGATAGAGTTTTTCCCTCTCATGCAAACAATTCCCTTAAAAAAAGGTCGTAAAAAATTTCTCCGTATTTCACGGTCAACCGGAGATTATACTCATATCTATATCATTTGGCATCCAAAGACAAATAAAGTAGCTTTTTACGATGAGGAACACGAAACTATAAGTGATATTTGTAGCTTTAAAGAATTTATCTGCAATATGTCTAGACACTTACAAGAAATTCTTGAAGGTTAAGAGAAATCAAAAAGGGGGGCTCTTATGCAACTAATTGACCAAGTTAAAAAAATAGAAACTTATATTTGTGAGTATTTTTGAAGACTGGGATTTGGATGACCCTGTAGAGGAAGGATATCTGGAAAATTATCAGGACATTTCTGGTGCTTCCGAGGAAGAGCTTCAAGCCTTTGAAGAAATATTTGGTATTCGTCTACCTAGTGACTTCAAAGAGCTTTATAGCTATAAAGAAATGGGAGTAAATACCTCTCTATTTTACCTTGTGTGATTGACCAGAGAGATTTGACTTTTTCTCTCATGAGTTTGCAGGAAATTGAGACTTGTAAAAGGTACTTTCAAAATAGAGATGCTCTGTTAACAGAATTTCCCGACTATTTTTCGAGTCAAGACCTGGAAAATATGCGAGATAGTAGAATTAAGCCCTATCTTTTTAATAAAAAATGGCTTCCTTTTGCTCAGTATTGCGACTCTTGTTACCTCATGCTGGATTTTGATCCAGACCAGGAGGGTCAGGAAGGGCAGATTATTTGCTACATCCATGATCCTGACCAAGTGATTTATGTAGCAGAGAGCCTTAGAAATCTGATTGAAGGGATAATGGATGAGATCATATGAACGGACAAATGTATCAGATAGCCTGTATCGTGGCAGCAGCCAGGAAGGCTTTGAAAAGTGGCAAAGAAATATGGTATAAGCCTGAAAAAAATATACAAATAAGTTGAGCTTTCAAATTTTTGCCGTCAGAAAAATGGGAGAAGCTACAGAACTTTCTGTATCTGATTGGTTTGAAAAATCTTAAGAAAAAAAGGTCTGAAAGGACTTACAAATTATTTTTGTCCTATTTCAGTTGAAGACAGAGGGATTTTAGGCTTTTCCAATACGACACAGAGTTCAATTCTCTGTTTTTATAAAGATGGGAAGGCAAGTTATTTCCTACCAAATTGGGAATCTGCTTCCGCAGGTAGGGGCTGGGATGTTACCTACACCGAGTATGAATGGGAAAGGCTTTTTCAAGATCTTCCCCACTATGAAAATAATATCGAAGAATTTAAGGACGTATTGGCTCGTATAGAAAATCTAGCAATTAAAATTGAATGTGACAACTTTGCCAAAGTCTTTCACTCTGCTAGAAACTTTTTGCTAGACCCAGAATCTGGTAAAGGACTGGCAGAACCTCAAATTCCACCGCAACATCTAAGCATATTTAGAGCTGCAAGTGCAGCGGATGTTTTTGGAGCAATGGGCTCCTGGAATGATGAACCTGGATGGCTGGCACAAGATAAAGGGACTTGGGCAAGTATACGATGAACTTTCGGATCAGTTGCTCAGAAATATTCGATTAGCCATTCTATTTGCCATCAATGACTGGTGATTGTTTATACTCTTCAAAAATCAAATTCAAACCACGTCAGCTTCGCCTTGCCGTACTCGAGTACAGCCTTTGGCTAGCTTCCTAGTTTGCTCTTTGATGTTTCATTGAGTATTAGGAGGAAGAAAATGGGGAAGTTAAAGTTAAGCCTATTGAACAAATGGGAACTAGACAAGGACTACAATAGTGTTTTCAATTCTGTCATGTTACATGATGGTAGAGCCTTTGTATTGACCAGTGAGAAGGAAGCTTTTAATCGCTACTGTCTGCTAGAAGTGTCTCCTTTGGGAGTCAAGGAGATAGATGCTTGGGCTTGTAACCATGTTTGGGAGGAAGAGCCTCTACTCTATACAGATGGACAAAATATTGGCATCATCAAGGCTGGCAAGGAAATAGTCTATTATACTGGTGATTTTTCTCATCCAGGAATCATTGCCATAAAGGATTCGCAAAGTATACTTCCTAAAAAGGCACAAGAGAGATATTTTCAAATAGTATCAGATAGCGACCAGATACCCGTGTGTTTTGAAGATCAAGTTTATACAAATCAAGCAAGAAACTTTGCCTTTTTAGAATTTGATCGAGAGAAAAAGCAGGCTAAGTGGACTACTTATTCGCATATTGATAAAAAAGAGTTAAAGCACCACGACACGAACTCAGCTGCCTGTCCTAAAATCGATAGTATGAAATTTTGGAAGCAAGAGCTCTATGCCTTTACCTCTGGAGAAAGTCAAACCTCTGTCAATAAATGGGGCATGGACTATTATTCCCTTGTTAAAAATATCTAGTGATGGTCGTATTATCGAAAAGTTATTAGAATCTGAACATTTAAAGGCTTCAGGTAAAAAAGCTGGTGTCAATGGAATTTTTACAGATTCGCCTTATCTTATCCTGAACCCCCTATTTAAGAATGATGATTGGAAGGGCAAGCAAAAGCTATTTTCTCTGGCAACGAGAGAATGGTGCGATATAGCCTTGCCTAGAGGAATGAGTAAACACAAGCTTCAAAAATATGACAGACAACTTTTTGTTTAACCTTCCTGTACGACAGAGGATTAAAAGAACTTGCCCTTTGTCAGATTGACTAGGCTGTGAGGCTGAATTTGGGAGCTTTTTATTGATAGGTGCTGATATTTCTTGATTAGTCTACAGAATTTATTTTGAGTTGTTTTCTCGTTAAATTTGACCCAAGTATTGCAAATCTAATCTTAAAATAGTATACTAGAAACTATCGATTTATGAAAACGTTTGCGTTTTTTTATTGATTATAGGAGACAAGACTATGGAATTGACAGCCATTTATCATAGACCAGAATCAGAGTACGCTTATCTTTACAAGGAAGATCAGCTACATATCCGAATTAGAACAAAGAAAGATGATATTCAAAAGGTCATTTTGCATTATGGTGATCCCTTTATTTTCATTGAAGATAAGTATGAAGCCAAGAAGGAAATGACCAAAGTAACCTCAGATGCCTTGTTTGATTATTGGCAGGTTACAGTCTCGGTTCATTTTGCACGGATTCAGTATCTCTTTGAACTCCTTGATAAGGAAGGTCAGGGTGTCTACTATGGTGATAAGGGTTGTGTAGAATATACTCAAGAAAACTTGGATGCTGATGGAAATGGCTTTAAACTTCCTTACATTCATGAAATCGATGGTTGCCAGGTTCCTAGTTGGGTTTCAGAAACTGTGTGGTATCAGATTTTTCCTGAACGCTTTGCCAATGGAAATCCTAACCTAACTCCAGATAGAGCTAGAGAGTGGGATGCAGAGATTTCCCCTGGTAGAGATGACTTTTTTGGTGGAGATTTGCAAGGAATTATCGACCATCTAGACTATCTCAAAGACCTAGGAATCACTGGGCTCTATCTCTGTCCTATTTTTGAAGCTACGACTAATCACAAATATGATACGACGGATTATTTTGAGATTGACCGTCACTTTGGAGATAAGGAAGTCTTTCGGAATCTAGTCGATGAAGCTCATAAACAGGGCATTAAGATCATGCTTGATGCGGTGTTTAATCATATCGGTTATCAGTCGGCTCAGTGGCAAGATGTTCTGAAGAATGGAGAAAATTCCCCTTATAAAGATTGGTTCCATATTCAAGAATTTCCAATTACTGAGGATAAACTGAAGAAGCCAAAAGAACTACCGTATCATACCTTTGCCTTTGCTAGCTATATGCCTAAGTTAAATACAGCCAACCCGGAAGTTAAAGAATTTCTTTTAAGTGTTGCGACCTATTGGATTGAGAATTTTGATATTGATGCTTGGCGTTTGGATGTTGCCAATGAAATTGACCACCAATTCTGGAGAGATTTCAGAAAGGCAGTTCTTGCTAAAAAGCCTGGTTTGTATATTTTAGGTGAAATCTGGCACACGTCTCAGCCTTGGCTAAAAGGGGATGAGTTTCATGCAGTTATGAACTACCCTCTTTCTGAAAGTATCAAAGACTATTTCTTGCGTCAGCATAAAAAGACAGAGCAGTTTATTTCAGAAATCAACAGCCAGTCTATGTACTACAAGCAACAAATCTCGGAAGTGATGTTTAACCTTTTAGACTCTCACGATACAGAGCGTATCCTCACGACCGCTAAAGGAAATATCCAGCATGTCAAGGCTGCTCTCGCCTTCCTCTATCTTCAAAAAGGGGCTCCTTGTATCTATTATGGAACAGAGCTGGCACTTAAGGTGGACCAGATCCCGATTGCCGTCGTGTCATGCCTTGGGATCGTGTTTCTGGGGACAATGATATGCTGAATTTCATGAAGAAATTAATCAAGGTCCGTAAGGAAATTTCAAGCATTATTCAATATGGAATCAATAAGCTAGAAGAAGTGAAACCAGATATTCTTTCCTTGAAGTGGAGCTACGAAGGAAAAGAAGTTCAGGCTATCTTTAATCAGTCTAAGGAAAATTTTGCCTTGGATAGAGATTCAGTTGACTTAGCAAGTCATTGTCAAGTTAAGGAGGGACAACAAATCATCTTACCAGATGGATTTGTGGTCTATATTTCTTAGTAAAAAAGGATTAAAATAATGGCACTCAAGGAAGTTTATGATTATTTTCGTCACTATGATAAGGACACTTACCAAGTTGTCGCCTGCATGGGCAATGAACCATCGGAAGAAGATATTCGGGATTTTGAAACTCAATATGGCATTCGTCTGCCAGAAGATTTCAGAGAATTCACCATGTCAGCTCTTGGAGGTCTCTTTATGGAAGTCAGGGAAGAGCTATGGCCAAGAGCCAAGGCTTACGATGTAGCCCCTTTTTGGACCTTCTGCCGAGGTATTAAGGTTTTTGGAATTGCAAATGGCATCCCAGATTTCTTAGATATTCGAATTAAAACCAAGGAATTACACGCTCTGGGCTTTGAGGATTATATTCCATTTCTGTCTGTCATCGGGGATGGAGATGTAATTTTCTGCTTTGATAAGTACAATCACATAGTAGCTTTGGATTGGTATAACAGTGGAGAAACGGAAGAGCTTAATTGTGATTTCAGGACTTTTACTCCAGCAAATTGCAGAGCTAGAAGAACGTAAAAATGAAATGCTAAACATGTTAAAAGAAGGATAGTCAGTAATCGAAGGTAAATTCAGAATAGTTTTTCAGTAACAGCTGTTTCTATAAGTGAAACAGCTGTTTTGACGTATTTTTTTCTAAATGTACATTCAGATTTTCAAAGTTTTCTACAAATTATAGAAAAAAAGAATCAAAAGTATAATTTTTATAGGGATTCTATTGATGTTTCCTATATTATTTTATAGAATAGAAGTAATAAATACAACAAAAGTAAAGCGCTTTCGACAAAAATGGAAGCGGTTACTTAATAAGGAGAACCCTATGGGAAAAGATCATTGGAATCGTAAAAGTGTCTATAGCATCCGTAAATTCACGGTCGGGACATGCTCAGTGCTTATCGGGACATGCTCAGTCTTATTTGGAGCAAGTGTAGCTAGTGCAACCCCAGTTTCAGCTGATGAAACTCCAATTGCAGTTGCTACAGAAAAAGTGGAGAAAGAAACTCCTAAAGAGGAGGCTGTAGATTCAAAAGCTTCTGAACAACCTGTAACAACAGAAACTGTTACCAGTGAAGCAGTAGAAACCAATCATGAAGTAGATAAAAAAGAGGAAGCCCCAACTACTGAGACTACTCCTGAGAAAAAAGAAATCTCTGATGTAGAAAAGCAAGCTCCAGCTGTGACTCAGGATCAATCTGCTCAAACAGAAAAACCAGAGCTCAAACCTGCAACTAATGATGAGGTAAAACAGTTGATTGAGGATAGAAAAGTAGAATTCAATCAAAACTGGCATTTCAAGCTCAATGCCAATGCTAAAGATGCGGTCAAGCCAGATGCCGATGTTTCTAGTTGGAAGAAATTAGACCTTCCTCATGACTGGAGTATCTACAATGACTTTGACCATGACTCACCTGCCCAAAACGAAGGTGGGCAACTCAATGGTGGTGATGCTTGGTACCGTAAGACCTTTAAACTCGATGAAGAAGACCTCAATAAGAATGTTCGTATCACATTTGATGGGGTTTACATGGATTCTCAGGTTTATGTAAATGGACAGCTAGTTGGTCACTATCCAAATGGTTACAACCAATTCTCATATGACATCACTGACTATCTCAATAAAGATGGTCGCGAAAATGTCGTAGCAGTGCATGCCATTAATAAACAACCAAGTAGCCGTTGGTACTCAGGAAGTGGGATTTACCGTGATGTTACTCTTCAAGTCACAGATAAGGTCCATACTGAGAAAAATGGAACAACTATCTTAACACCAGACCTTGAAAAACAACAGAATGGCAAGGTTGATACTCATGTAACAAGTAAGATTGTCAATACTGATGATAAAGATCATGAAATTCTTGCTGAATACCAAATCATCGAACGTAATGGTCAAGCTGTAACTGATCTAGTTCGTACAGCTAGTCAAGTGTTGAAAGCTCATCAATCAGCTAGCTTAAATGCTATTTTACAAGTTGATAAACCAAAACTTTGGACAGTTCATAGCGACCAACCAGCTCTTTACGAATTGGTGACTCGTGTCTATCGTGATGGTCAATTGGTCGATGCTAAGAAGGACTTGTTTGGTTACCGTTACTACAACTGGACACCAAATGAAGGCTTCTCTTTGAATGGTGAACGCATTAAATTCCATGGGGTTTCTCTTCACCATGACCACGGGGCTCTAGGTGCTGAAGAAAACTATAAGGCAGAATACCGTCGTCTGAAACAAATGAAGGATATGGGTGTGAACTCTATCCGTACAACTCACAACCCAGCTAGTGAGCAAACTTTACAGATTGCTGCTGAGCTTGGTTTGTTGGTCCAAGAAGAAGCTTTTGATACTTGGTATGGTGGTAAGAAACAGTATGACTACGGTCGCTTCTTTGACAAGGATGCTACTCACCCAGATGCTAAAAAAGGTGAAAAATGGTCTGATTTTGACCTTCGTACCATGGTTGAAAGAGGGAAAAATAACCCTGCTATCGTTATGTGGTCTATCGGTAATGAAATCGGTGAAGCAGACGGGAAACCTCGTTCTTTAGCAACTGTTAAACGTTTGGTTCAAGTTATCAAGGCTGTTGATAAAGACACGCTATGTCACTATGGGAGCAGATAAGTTCCGCTTTGGTGATGGTAGTGGTGACCATGAAAAGATTGCGAACGAACTTGATGCGGTTGGATTTAACTATTCAGAAGATAACTACAAGAAACTTCGTGCTAAACATCCAAATTGGTTGATTTACGGATCTGAAACGTCTTCAGCTACTCGTACACGTGGAAGTTATTTCCGCCCAGAACGTGAATTGGTACATAGCAATCAAGCTTACCGTCATTATGAGCAATCAGACTACGGTAACGACCGTGTTGGTTGGGGTAAAACAGCTACTGCATCTTGGACTTTTGACCGTGACAATGCTGGCTATGCAGGTCAGTTCATCTGGACAGGTACTGACTATATCGGTGAACCTACTCCATGGCACAACCAAAACCAAACTCCAGTTAAGAGTTCTTACTTTGGTATCGTAGATACAGCTGGTATTCCAAAGAATGATTACTACTTGTACCAAAGCCAATGGGTTTCTGCTCAGAAGAAACCAATGGTTCATCTCCTTCCTCACTGGAATTGGGAAGATTCTACCCTAAGAGAGAATGTAGCTGATGCAGATGGTAAGATTCCTGTTCGTGCATTTTCAAATGCTGCAAGTGTGGAACTGTTCTTAAATGGTGAGTCACTAGGTAAGAAAAACTTTAACAAGAAACAAACAAGCGATGGCCGTACTTACCAAGAAGGTGCTAATGCGAATGAGCTCTACCTTGAATGGAAGGTTGCTTTTGAACCAGGTACATTAGAAGCAGTAGCTCGTGATGAAGCTGGAAATATTATTGCTCGTGATAAGATTGTGACTGCTGGAGAACCTGCAGGGGTTCGTTTGGTCAAAGAAGAAAATGCTATCGCAGCTGACGGAAAAGACCTCACTTATATCTACTACGAAATTGTTGACAGTAAAGGTAACGTAGTTCCTACAGCCAATAACCTTGTTCGCTTCCAGTTGCATGGACAAGGTCAGATTGTCGGTGTGGATAACGGAGAACAAGCTAGTCGTGAACGTTACAAAGAACAAGCAGATGGTTCATGGATTCGCAAAGCCTTTAATGGTAAGGGTGTTGTGATTGTCAAATCAACTGAGCAAGCAGGTAAATTCACCTTGACTGCTCACTCTGATTTCTTGAAATCTGGTCAAACAACTATCTTCACAGGTAAGAAAGACCAAGAGGAAAAAACTGTTTTTAGGTACAGAGGTGCCTAAAGTACGTACAGTAATCGGTCAAGAGCGAAAAACTGCCTTCAAAAGTAGGATTTATCTACAGTGATGGCAGTCGTGCCAAAACTTCCAGTAGAATGGTCAGCAGTTGATGTCAAATGAACCTGGTATTTTTACTGTTAAAGGTGTGGCAGATGGTCGCGATGTAGAAGCGCGTGTTGAAGTCTTGGCACTCGAAACAGAATTGCCTGTGGTTAAGAGAATTGCACCAAGTACAGACCTAAGTGAAGTTGACAAATCTGTTTCATATGTACTATCAGATGGTACAGTTGGAAGCTATGACGTTGATAAGTGGGAAGTTGCAGCTGAAGATCAAGCTAAACTAGCTATCCCAGGTTCTCGCATTCAGGTTAAAGGAATTTCAGGTGAAGATGAAATCGCTGCGACCTTGGTAGTTGCAGAAGGGGAAGCTGCTAATCCAGTAGTTCCAAGTGTAACTGTAGCAGATCAAGCGGTTGAAGGTCTTTCAACAGACCAACCTGTAAAATATCACAAGCTTGCTTATGGAGCAGCCTTGCCAGAGGTCAAAGCTACAGCTGAGAATGCTCAAGTGACAGTTATTCAAGCTAATGAAGCAAATGGTATGCGTGCAAGCATCCATGTTCAACCAAATGATGGTGGAGCTCTTCAAACATATGCTATCCAATTCTTACAAGAAGCTCCGCAGATTGAACGTTTGAGCCTTGAAGTTGAAAATGCAGATGCTCTGAAAGAAGACCAAACAGTTGGTATCAAGGTATTTGCTCACTATCAAGATGGTACACAAGCAGTCTTGAAGGCTGATAAGGTTACCTTCTCAACTACAGGTGAAGGAGATGTAGCCGTTCGTAAAGGTCTGCTTGAATTGCATAAACCTGGTCAAGTAACTTTGAAAGCTCAATTTGAAGGAGCAGAAGGTCAGATTGACTTGAACATTCAAGCAAATACTGAAAGCAAAGTCGTCCAAGCCATCCGTCCAGTTAGTGTCGTGACAGGTTTGAACCAAGAACCAAGTCTACCTGCTACTGTAACTGTAGAGTATGACAAAGGATTTCCGAAGGTTCACAAGGTGACTTGGCAAGCAGTTGCTAAGGAAGACCTTGCTAAATACCATAGCTTTGATGTCTCTAGGTAAAGTTGAAGGAATCGAGAAAGAAGCTCATGCTAAAGTTTCTGTAGAAGGTATCATTGCAGTCGAAGAAGTGACTACAACAACTCCGGTTTCAGAAGCTCCTCAATTGCCAGAAAGTGTTCGTACTTACCACTCAAACGGCCAAGTATCTTCAGCTAAAGTGACTTGGGATGCTATTGACCCAAGCCAATATGCAACTGAAGGTAGCTTTACAGTGACAGGGCATGTCGAAGGGACTCAGTTACCAACAAAACTTCATGTTCGTGTGTCTGCTCAGACAGAAACTGGTGCTAACATTTCTGATCAGTGGACAGGTTCAGAGTTGCCACTTGCCTTTGCATCAGACTCAAATCCAAGTGACTCGGTAGCAAATATTAATGATAAACTAATCTCATACAACAACCAACCAGCTAACCGTTGGACAAACTGGAACCGTACAAGTGAAGCATCAGTGGGAATCCTCTTTGGTGATTCGGGTATCCTATCTAAACGTTCGGTTGACAACCTCAATGTTGCCTTCCACGAAGATCACGGTGTTGGTGCACCTAAGTCTTATGTCATCGAATACTATGTCGGTTCAGCAACTCCAACAGTTCCTAAGAATCCAAGCTTCGTAGCACGCGAAGACCATGTCTTTAATGACGATAAAAACTGGAAAGAAGTAACAAATCTCAAGGCTCCAGATCAAGTCAGAGCTGGAGAAATGACCCACTTTAGCTTTGATAAAGTCAACACTTACGCAGTTCGTATCCGCATGGTTAGACCAGATGGTAAATGGGGTACTTCTATTACAGAAATGCAAATCTTCTCTAAACAAGTAGCTGCAGCTAAGAATGCTCAAGCACAAATCCAAGTAGATGGAAAAGATTTGCCAAACTTTAACCCAGGCTTGACTGACTACTATCTAGAAGCAAGCCAAGGAAAAGCTCCAGCTGTGACAGCAAGTGTCACTGAAAATGGTATTGCAACAGTTGTACCAAGCGTAGGTGAAGGAGATCCAGTTCGTGTTATTGTCAAGGCTGAAAACGGTGATATCCTGGGTGAATATCGTCTACACTTCACAAATGATAAAGATTTGCTCGCAAGTAAACCTGTTGCTGTTGCCAAATCATCTCGCTTGGTTGCTAAAGGACAAACTCTTGAGCTACCAGCAAAAGTTCCTGTTTACTTCACAGGAAAATCTAACTATGAAGTGAAAGACTTGGCTGTTGACTGGGAAGCAATCCCAGCAGAGAATCTAACAAAAGCAGGTGAATTTAAAGTTCATGGTCGCGTTTTAGGTACTGATTTAACTGCTGAAGTAGCAGTACGTGTGACTGATAAACTCGGTGAAAACCTATCAGACAACCCAGACTTCGATGACGATAGCAACCGTTCATTTGCTTCTGCAACAAATGATATTGATCCAAATTCTCGTGACCGTGTGGACTATGTTAACGATGGTTCAGATGATGAAACCCGTCGTTGGACTAACTGGTCTCCAACTCCATCTGATAATCCAGAAGTTTCAGTAGGGGTTATCTTTAGAGAAGCTGGTAAGATTGTTGAACGCACAGTTGCTGAAGGAAGCATTCGATTCTTCTCAGACGGTGGAACAGATGCACCTTCTAAACTAATCTTAGAGCGCTATGTGGGACCAGAATTTGCCTCACCAGAATACTACTCTAACTACCAACCATACGATCCAGAACATCCATTCAACACTCCTTCTAACTGGGAGAAAGTTGAATACCGTGCGGATCAAGAAATTCAAGCAGGTACTGATATCCATGTAACCTTTGCTCCAGTCAAAGCTAAGGCGATGAGATGGCGCATGGAAAGAAAGCAGATACCAAGGGTGTAGCTATTACAGAAATGTCCTTCATCGCTCCAAGTGAAGAACCTAAGGACAGTACAGCTGCAAAACTTCTTGTGGATGGTAAAGAGATTGCTGACTTCTCTGAAGATCGTGTGGATTACCAAGTAACCTACAGTGGAAATCGTCCTCAAGTAACAGTAAAAGCTGGTGAAAACGTAGCAGCAACTATTGTTGATAGTGGTGATGATAAACTTCCAGTCTTGATTCATCTTGTATCAGAAAGTGGTAAACATGTTAAGGAATACCGCATTCAATTGACTAAATCGGATGCTGAAAGTGCTAAGACAGAACCAGCAGTTCACGAAGTTCCAGAGTTCACAGGTGGTGTGAATGGAGAAGAACCAGCTGTACATGAAGTTCCAGAGTTCACAGGCGGTGTGAATGGAGAAGAACCAGCTGTACATGAAATTCCAGAGTTCACAGGTGGTGTGAATGGAGAAGAACCAGCTGTATACGAAGTTCCAGAATACACTGGAGGCGTGAATGGAGTTGAAGCAGCAGTTCACGAAGTACCAGAATATAATGGAGGAGCGAAAGTAGTCAAACCAGCAGTTCACGAAGTTCCAGAATACACTGGTGGTGTGAATGCAGTCGAAGCAGCGGTTAACGATGTGCCAGAGTACAAAGGTGGAGCCAATGCAGTCGAAGCAGCGGTGAACGAAGTTCCAGAATATACTGGTGGCGTGAACGCAGCCGAAGCAGCGGTCAATGAAGTACCAGAGTACAAAGATGAGCAGTCGATTGTAGCCCTCGCTATGTCACAAGATAAGACTTATCAGGCGCCTGCAAGTCGTCAACATATTCTCCCTGAAACAGGTACTAAGGAAAATGCAACCCTTGCAGCAGCAGGAGTTGTGGGAGCGCTTCTTGGACTCTTTGCAATGGGAAAGAAGAAAGACGAAGAATAAAATAATCTGACAGTATTTAGATTATAGAGATTGGACAAGAAAACAATCTCAACTATAAAAAGTGGACAAACTAGTTTCAAGAAACAGAACTAGATCTTGTCCGCTTTTTTATGTTTTATATTTAGGGATTAACTTTCTTTCTATTATTAAAAGAGTTATAATAAGGGTGAAATAAGGGGTAGGAAAGGAGGAAACAAGATGTCCTATATTGAAATGAAACATAGCTATAAGAGGTATCATACTGGAGAAACAGAAATCGTAGCCAATCGTGATGTCAACTTCGAGATTGAAAAGGGAGAACTGGTCATTATCCTTGGTTCATCTGGAGCAGGGAAGTCAACAGTCTTAAATATTCTTGGTGGTATGGATACAAACGATGAAGGACAAGTCTGGATAGACGGAACCAATATCTCGAATTTTACTTCCCATCAGAGAACCAACTATCGTAGGGATGATGTTGGTTTCGTCTTTCAATTTTATAACTTGGTTTCTAACTTGACTGCCAAAGAAAATGTCGAGTTGGCATCAGAAATTGTATCAGATGCCTTAGATCCTGAGCAGGTTCTCAAGGACGTAGGGTTAGGCAATCGTCTCAATAACTTTCCAGCCCAGTTGTCAGGTGGTGAGCAACAACGGGTATCTATTGCTCGAGCTGTGGCTAAAAATCCTAAAATTCTCCTTTGTGATGAACCAACGGGAGCTTTGGACTACCAGACTGGTAAGCAGGTTCTAAAGATTCTTCAAGATATGTCACGTAAGAAGGGGGCTACCGTTATCATTGTGACCCACAATGCCTCGCTAGCTCCTATAGCTGATCGGGTGATTCAAATGCATGATGCTGGTGTCAAGAGTGTTGTCCTCAATCCTCAACCACAGGATATTGATGATTTGGAGTACTAAGATGAAAAGAAAGACATATTGGAAAGACCTGCTCCAGTCTTTCACAGGTTCAAAGGGACGGTTTTTATCCATCCTAACTCTGATGATGTTGGGATCTTTGGCTGTGGTTGGTCTTAAAGTAGCCAGTCCCAATATGGAGCGAACAGCTTGGGCTTATCTGAAAGATACTAATGCGGCAGATATGACCATCATGGGAGATTATGGTCTAGATCAGACAGATCAGGAAGAATTGCAAACTCTATCAGGAGCAGATGTTGAATTTGGTTATATGACGGATTTGACATTAGAGGATAGTGAAGATGCTGTACGAATTTTTTCAAATACTGAAAAAGATTTCAAAATTTCGAGTAACCCAAGGGTCGCTTGCCTGAGAAAGAAGATGAACTGGCCTTGGCGGACTTTTGGAAAGATCGCTATCAGATTGGTCAAGTCATTCATTTGAACCAAAAGAATGGTAGCAATTCTCAATTGAAGCGGGATAGTTATACCATTACAGGCTTTGTTCACTCTCCAGATATTTTCTCAAAAACGGATATGGGGAGTGCAGGCAGTGGTAATGGGAACTTATCAGTCTATGGTGTTGTAACAAAAGATAACTTTAAGAGCTCTGTTTACACGATTGCCCGCCTTCGTTTTACTAGTCTAACAGATGTCAATCCTTTTTCTAGTGATTACGAAAAGAAACTCGAGGAAGAAGAGGAGACTCTAAAGGAACTAGTTGCTGATAATGGTCGAGCTCGGCTGAAGAAAATAAAAGAAGATTCTCAGGAGAAATTGGATGTTGGGAAGAAAAAACTAGATGAAGCGGAAACCAACTTGACAGCTGGCAAGAAACGTCTACAAGAAACCGAGACTCAGCTTCAAGGTCAAGAGTCACAGTTAAGCCAACTTCCAGAACCGCAAAAAGAGCCAAGTTTCGAGCCAGATAGACCAAGCTAAAAGAACAGCTAAAACAAGAAAAAGGAAAAAGCTGAGCCAAGCTGAAACAGATCTTACTAAGGAAAAAGGCTAAGTGGCAGACCAGTCAGGATGAGGTCAATGCTCTGACAGAGCCAACCTATCATGTCTACAATCGAAAAAAAGCTCTCCTACTGGTCAAGGTTATCTGATGTATAGTAACTCAGCCATGAGTATTCGTGCCGTGGGAAATATCTTTCCAGTTGTTCTCTACGCAGTGGCAGCCATGGTTACCTTTACCACTATGACTCGATTTGTAGACGAGGAAAGAACCAATGCTGGGATTTTTCAAAGCTCTAGGCTACCATAGCAAAAGACATCATCGCTAAGTTTGTAATTTATGGTCTGGTTGCTGGAACTCTTGGAACCCTTCTAGGGATTCTGATTGGCCATTATGTCTTAGCACCTACAATCTCACATATCATTACTGGCCGAATGATTGTTGGTGAGAGTCAGCAATATTTCTACTGGACCTATAGTTGCTTGGCTCTGGGGCTAAGCTTAGTAGCAAGCGTCCTACCAGCCTACCTTGTATCTCGTAGAGAATTGCATGAAGAAGCAGCGCAATTATTATTACCTAAGCCTCCAGTCAAGGGTTCTAAAATTCTCTTAGAACGCATCACATTTATCTGGTCACGTTTGAGCTTTACTCAAAAGGTTACTGCTCGTAATATCTTTCGTTATAAGCAGCGTATGTTAATGACCATTTTTGGGGTTGGAGGTTCAGTTGCCCTCCTCTTTGCAGGACTTGGGATTCAATCCTCTGTGGTTGGCGTGGCCGATAGGCAGTTTAAGGACCTGCAACAATATCAGATGGTTCTCTCTGTAAATACTAGAGCTTCAGATACTGATAAGGACAAGTTAGAAGAAAAACTGAAAAGCGATGAAGTTAAAGATTTTCGTTTGATTTTTTCTAAGCAGATTGAAGAGAAGTATCCGGGCAAGGCTGGAATTCAGACAGTGACCATCATGGTAACAGATAAGGATGACCTGGCTCCATTTGTCCGTTTAGAAAAAAATGGGGAAAAACTTGACTTATCTAACGGAGTTGTCTTGACAGAAAAATTAGCTCAGTTGGCAGGAGTTTCCGTTGGTGACAACTTTACAATCGATGGGAAAACCTTTAAAGTAGGTGCTATCACCGAGCACTATGTGGGCCATTTTGTCTATATGAATCAGGCTACCTATAAGGAGATATACGGTCAAGCTCCCAAGATGAATACATATTTGCTCCAACTCAAGGATAAAAGTGAAGTTAATACTGAAAGAGTTGCAGGAGAATTTATGGAGCAAGCAGCTGTCAATGGTGTCGTTCAAAACGCCTCCACCATTCAGCTCTTTGAAAGTTTTGCCAATTCTCTGAATCATACCATGGCGATTTTGGTGCTGGTATCGGTGCTACTAGCTATTGTGATTCTCTATAATTTGACCAATATCAATGTTGCTGAACGGATTCGGGAACTCTCAACCATCAAGGTTCTTGGTTTTCATAACAAAGAAGTGACCCTTTATATCTATCGAGAGACCATCATATTGTCACTAGTTGGAATGATTGTAGGATTGGTCTCAGGCTTTTTTTATCTCCATCAATTTCTCATTCAGATGATTGCACCTGGAACCTTCCGTTTTCAACCAAAGGTCGGCTGGGAAGTGTATCTAATCCCAGTTTTAGCTGTTGGTATCATCTTGACCATACTCGGTTTTTTTGTCAATCACTATCTCCGAAAGGTCGATATGCTAGAAGCCCTCAAGTCGGTAGAATAGGTTTTTTTATAACAAAAAAACAAATAAGAAAAGCCCTTTGTGGCTTTTTTTATTTTTCATAAAAAAATGGTAAAAATAGTAAGAGTAGAAATGGAGTTCTAGATATGAAACGAATTGATCAATTTAAAAAAATAAGAAAGTATTAGTCCTAGGTTTGGCTAAATCTGGTGAATCTGCAGCTCGTCTCTTGGACAAGCTAGGTGCCATCGTAACGGTTAATGACGGTAAACCATTTGAGGAAAATCCAGCAGCTCAAAGTCTTTTAGAAGAGGGCATCAAGGTTGTCACTGGTGGACATCCTTTGGAATTATTAGATGAGGATTTTGCCCTCATGGTAAAAAATCCAGGGATCCCTTATAGCAATCCGATGATTGAAAAAGCAATAGAAAAAGGCATTCCAGTATTGACTGAGGTTGAGTTAGCTTACTTGATTTCAGAAGCTCCAATCATCGGCATTACTGGTTCAAATGGTAAGACTACGACCACAACCATGATTGGAGAAGTTCTGACTGCTGCAGGACAAAATGGCCTCTTATCAGGTAACATCGGTTATCCTGCAAGCCAAGTAGCTCAGACAGCAACAGATAAGGATACCCTTGTCATGGAACTTTCTTCTTTCCAATTAATGGGAATCCAGGAATTCCATCCTGAAATTGCTGTTATTACCAACCTGATGCCAACACATATCGACTATCACGGTTCTTTTGAAGCTTATGTTGAAGCTAAGTGGAATATCCAAAGCAATATGACAGCAGCTGATTACCTAGTATTGAACTTTAATCAGGAATTAGCCAAAGAACTTGAGACAAAGACAAATGCGACTGTAGTGTCATTCTCAACACTTGAAAAGGTCGACGGAGCTTATCTTGAAGATGGTCTTCTCTACTTCCGTGGTGAAAAAGTCATGGCAGCTGATGAAATCGGTGTTCCAGGTAGCCACAATGTGGAAAATGCTCTTGCAACCATTGCCGTTGCTAAACTGCGTGGTGTGGACAATGAAACCATCAAGGAAACCTTGTCAGCCTTTGGTGGTGTGAAACACCGTCTCCAATTTGTAGACCAAATCAATGGGGTTAAATTCTACAATGATAGTAAGTCAACCAATATCTTGGCAACTCAAAAAGCCTTGTCTGGATTTGACAATAGCAAGGTTATCTTGATTGCTGGTGGGTTGGACCGTGGCAATGAGTTTGACGAATTGGTTCCTGATATTACTGGACTTAAGAAAATGGTCATCCTCGGTCAATCTGCAGAACGTGTCAAACGTGCAGCGGATAAAGCTGGTGTAGCTTATGTCGATGCGACAGATATTGCAGATGCAACCCGCAAGGCTTATGAACTTGCAGAAGAAGGGGATGTGGTTCTCCTCAGTCCTGCTAATGCTAGCTGGGATATGTATGCTAACTTTGAAGTACGTGGAGATCTTTTCATCGACACTGTAGCGGAGTTAAAGGGATAATATGAAAAAAATAGTATTTACAGGTGGGGGAACGGTTGGACACGTTACCCTCAACCTTTTGTTAATGCCTAAGTTTCATCGAAGATGGCTGGGAAGTTCACTATATTGGTGATAAGAACGGGATTGAGCATCATGAAATTCTCAAGTCAGGTTTGGACGTCACCTTCCATTCTATTGCAACAGGAAAACTTCGTCGTTATTTCTCATGGCAAAATATGGTTGATGTCTTTAAAGTTGCTTTTGGAATTCTTCAATCGCTCTTTATCATGCTCCGCCTTCGTCCACAGGCCCTTTTTTCTAAGGGAGGATTTGTATCTGTTCCGCCTGTTATCGCAGCGCGAGTATGCAGAGTACCAGTCTTCATCCACGAGTCTGACCTCTCTATGGGCTTGGCCAATAAAATTGCCTATAAGTTTGCGACTAAGATGTACTCTACTTTTGAACAAGCGTCTAGTCTCACTAAGGTAGAACATGTAGGAGCTGTGACCAAGGTTTCTGGGCCAGTTATGGAAGAACCTGAAGAAATGGTGGATATCCGAACTTCTTTCAACGACAAGTTACCAACTCTTCTTTTCGTCGGTGGTTCTGCTGGGGCGCGAGTCTTTAACCAATTAGTTACAGACCACAAGGAAGAGCTGACTAGTCGCTATAATATCATCAACCTGACAGGGGATGCTAGTTTAAATGAACTAAGTTCAAACCTCTACCGTGTTGACTATGCGACGGAACTCTATCAACCACTCATGAATCTGGCTGATGTGGTCATCACTCGTGGTGGTGCCAATACTATTTTTGAACTTCTTGCTATGGCTAAATTGCACGTCATTGTGCCACTGGGTCGTGAAGCCAGCCGTGGAGATCAGATTGAAAATGCAGCCTATTTCGTGAAAAAGGGCTATGCTGAAGAGTTGCAAGAGAGTGACTTGACCTTGTCTACTTTGGAAGAAAAAAAGTAAATCAACTTTTGACCAACAAAGAGATCTATCAAAACACGATGAAGAATTCTCATGAATTAAAATCTGTGGCAGATTTTTATGAGCTACTAAAAAAAGATTTATCATAAGGAAAATTGATGTCAAAGGATAAAAAGAATCAGGACACTCAAGGCAAGGAATTGTCAGAGTGGCAAAAACGAAATCAAGAATATCTTCAAAAAAAGGCTGAAGAAGAGGCAAAACGAGCTGCGGAAGAAGCTCGTGAAAAAAAGAAGAACAAGCAGCAAAGTCTGCTTCTGAAAATACTCAAGAATTGTCAGAATGGCAAAAAAACAAACATCACGAGTATTTAAATAAAAAAAGCGGAAGAGGAATCGACAGATTCTGAAGAAGTGGACGAAGAGTCTGAAAAAAACTCAAGAGAAGGATTCGGATACTAGTGATGAAGCTTCAACTGAAGAAACTGAAGATATGCACGGAGAAAAAAACTTTCTCAAGAAGACGTCTAAGAGTCAGGATCAAAGTAGAGCCTGAAAAAAAGCTGAAGAAAAGGTTCAGAAAGAGAAAAAAAGGTAAGACTAAAGAAATAAAACCTCCCAAAACCTCCTATTCCATCTGTCCATATCTGGCGAGCAGTTACAATCCTCGTCCCAAGCTTTCTAATCTTATTTCTTGTCTATTTATCTTCTAACTCCTTTGTCTACTCTGAAACATATTGAGGTTACAGGGGACTGTTCAGACAACTGCAGATCAAGTCAAAGAAGCTTCTGGTATTCAGGATAGTGACTATACAATTAGCTTGCTCTTAAATAAAGATAAGCATGCTGAAATGGTTAAAATCAAATCACTGGATTGAATCGGCTAAGATAGTTTATCAGTTCCCAGTTCACTTCACCATTGAAGTGAAGGAATTTGAAATTGTAGCCTACTCTGTTTCAGGAGATAACTATTATCCAATCCTATCTAGCGGAAGTATTGAATCAACGGCCGTTACACCTGCTAACTTACCTGAAAAATACATATCTGTTCTCTTTAACGATGAGGAGCAGATAAAAACCTTAATTTCTCAGTTAAATGATGTTAGTCCAGAAATTAAGCAAGAGATTCAGAAGATTGAACTTGCCCCAAGCAAGGCAACAAGTGACCTTCTAAAGATTACCATGTATGATTCAGATGAAATTTTAGTTCCTCTATCAGAACTAGGGAAAAAATTGCCTTACTATAGTAAGATAAAACCACAGTTGACAGTGCCTAGCGGTATTGACATGGAGGTCGGTATCTATAGTTATAGTCTAGTGGATAAGGCTCTGGATGACGAAAGAATCAAAGCCAAAGAAGAGGAAAAGAAGAAGCAGGAAGAAGAGAAGAAAAAAACAAGCTGAGCAAGGAAATCAAGATCAAACAACACAGACGACTCAAACAACACAGAGTCACTAAGTTTCAGATGATTTGTTCAGTTACTTGTTTTTACTTGACAAGTACTGCTTTAAATAATAGAATAGTAAAAAAACCTTTAAAAGCAGTCCAGAGAGGCAGCTAAGGTTAGACGGTGAAAGGGTGGAGACTACCCATTTTTTTCGTGGAACCTTGCTGTAGGCAGGTTCCTTTTTTTCATGCTCTCTAGCTGACAAAGGTAAAAAGGAGAAAAAGTATGCGCGAAGCTCGTCCAGTTATTGCTCTTGATTTTTCCAAGCTTTTGAGGCAGTCAAGCAGTTTTTTTAGCTCATTTTTCCAGCAGAAGAGAGCCTCTATCTAAAGGTAGGTATGGAACTCTATTATGCTACAGGACCTGAGATTGTTTCTTATCTGAAAGGTTTGGGACATAGTGTCTTTCTGGATCTTAAACTCCATGATATTCCCAAATACAGTCAAATCAGCCATGAAGGTTTTGTCTCATCTGGGTGTTGACATGACCAATGTTCATGCCGCAGGTGGTGTAGAGATGATGAAGGCTGCGCGTGAAGGTCTTGGGAAAGAAGCCAAATTGATTGCTGTTACCCAGCTGACTTCAACTTCTGAAGAACAAATGAGAGACTTTCAAAATATTCAAACCAGTCTTCAAGAATCGGTCATTCACTATGCCAAGAAAACTGCTGAAGCGGGATTAGATGGTGTGGTTTGTTCAGCTCAGGAAGTGAAGCTCATCAAAGAAGCTACCAGTCCAGACTTTATCTGTCTGACACCCGGCATTCGTCCATCAGGCGCTGCAGTAGGAGATCAAAAACGAGTCATGACGCCAGCAGATGCTTATCAGATTGGTAGTGACTACATCGTAGTTGGACGTCCAATCACTCAAGCCACTGATCCAGTAGCAGCTTATCATGCTATCAAGGATGAATGGAACCAAGACTAAAATTAAAGAATTAATTATAAAAACAAAAGGAGAATCCCATGACACTTGCTAAAGACATTGCTAGCCATCTATTGAAAATTCAAGCTGTTTACCTCAAACCAGAAGAGCCTTTTACATGGGCTTCTGGGATCAAATCACCAATTTATACAGATAACCGTGTGACGCTTGCTTATCCAGAGACACGTACCTTGATTGAGAATGGTTTTGTAGAAGCCATCAAGTCAGAATTCCCAGAGGTAGAAGTGATTGCAGGAACAGCGACTGCAGGTATCCCACATGGTGCCATCATCGCTGACAAGATGAATCTGCCATTTGCTTATATCCGTAGCAAACCAAAAGATCATGGTGCTGGAAACCAAATCGAAGGCCGTGTAGCTCAAGGACAAAAGATGGTCGTTGTGGAAGACCTCATTTCAACTGGTGGTTCAGTTCTTGAAGCCGTAGCAGCTGCCAAACGTGAAGGAGCAGATGTTCTTGGTGTTGTGGCTATTTTCAGCTATCAATTACCAAAAGCAGATAAGAACTTTAGCAGATGCTGGTGTCAAACTAGTGACTCTTTCAAACTACAGTGAGCTCATTCACCTAGCCCAAGAAGAAGGCTACATCACACCAGAAGGACTTGACCTCCTCAAACGTTTTAAAGAAGACCAAGAAAATTGGCTAGGATAAATTTTAAGTGAAATGATTTAACCGATGTTTAACATCGGTTTTTTTAGTTGACAAATGTAGATTTTAAGAGTATACTGATAGTTGTAATTGACAAATGTAGATTTTGGAGGAAATGACGATGCAGATTTCGGATGCAGAATGGCAGGTCATGAAGATTATCTGGATGCAGGGAGAACAGACTAGTACTGATCTGATAAAAGTATTAGAGAAAAGGTTCAGTTGGTCCAAATCCACGATCCAGACACTCTTGGCTCGTTTGGTGGAGAAAGAATGTTTGACTCGGGAAAAACAGGGCAAGTCCTTTGTGTATTCGTCCCTTTTAACTCCAGATGATAGTAGGGACTTAATGGTTCAGGATATCAAAGACAAGCTTTGTTCTCGAAGAATAAAGCTCTTGCTAGCTGATTTGATTGAAGAATGTGACTTTACCCTAGCTGATTTGGAAGGCTTGGAAGAAGTGATTTCAAAGAAAAAAGCAAGTGCTGTAACAGAAGTAAGATGTAATTGTATGTAAAGGAGACGCTATGTTAAATCTATTTGTATCTATTGTTGTTTTAGGAATGATTGCTTTTATCATCTTTTGGTTTTTCAAAAAACCGCAAGAAGATGCTAAGAGAGCCCAACAAAAGAATGGCTATCAAGAAATTCGAGTGGAGGTCATGGGAGGATATACTCCAGAAACCATTATCCTCAAAAAATCGCAACCTGCTCGCATTATTTTTGATCGAAAAGATCCTTCACCTTGCTTGGACCAAATCGTATTTCCAGACTTTGGTGTGCATGCAGACCTACCTATGGGAGACCAATATGTGGTTGAAATCACTCCTCAAGAAGCGGAGAATATGGTTTCTCTTGTGGAATGAACATGATGCACGGTAAGATGATTGTAGAATAGGAGAATGATATGACTGAAATTGTAAAAGCAAGTCTTGAAAATGGTGTTCAAAAAATCCGTATCACGGCAGACAAAGGCTACCATCCAGCCCATATTCAACTACAAAAAGGAATTCCTGCTGAGATTACCTTTCATCGTGTGACACCATCAAACTGTTATAAAGAAATTCTCTTCGAAGAAGAAGGGATTCTAGAACCAATCGCTCAAGATGAGGAAAAAGTCATTCGTTTTACGCCTCAAGACTTGGGTGAGCACGAGTTTTCATGTGGCATGAAGATGCAAAAGGGGACCTACACCGTTGTTGAAAAAACTAAAAAGTCTCTCAGTCTTTTACAGCGTTTTTGGATTACTAGTATCTTTACTGTGCCTCTTGTGATTCTCATGATTGGGATGTCTACAGGAGGAATTAGTCACCAAGTCATGCGTTGGGGCACCTTTTTAGCCACAACACCCATTATGCTGGTAGCTGGAGTTCCATATATCAGAAGCGCCTGGGCTAGTTTTTAAAAAGCACAATTCCAACATGGATACCTTGGTTGCTCTGGGAACCCTAGTGGCCTATTTCTATAGCTTAGTTGCCCTCTTCACTGGTCTGCCCGTTTACTTTGAAAGTGCTGCATTTATCCTCTTCTTCATTCTTTTTGGGAGCAGTTTTTTTGAGGAAAAAAATGCGAAAAAATACTTGCATGAGCAGTCGAAAAATTATTAGACCTACAAGCAAAAAAACAGCAGAGGTTTTGCGTGATGATGTTTATGTTCAAATACCTCTAGAACAAGTCAAAGTTGGGGATCTTATTCGCGTTCGACCAGGTGAAAAAAATTGCCGTTGATGGGTATTGTCTTAGAAGGTGAAACGAGTATTGATGAATCAATGGTGACTGGGGAAAAGTATTCCAGTCGATAAATCAGTTGGAGATGCTGTCATTGGTTCAACCATCAATAATAGTGGTACGATCATTTTTAGAGCTGAAAAAAAGTGGGCTCTGAGACTATGTTGGCTCAGATTGTGGACTTTGTGAAAGAAAAGCGCAAACGAGTCGTGCTCCCTATTCAAGATTTGACAGACAAGATTTCTGGGATTTTTTTGTACCAGCAGTTGTCATTTTAGGACTTCTTACTTTTTGGATCTGGTTTGTCTTTTCTTGGAGAAAGCTTTTGTGACGTCACTTCTCTACGGAGTTGCTGTCTTTGATAATTGCCTGTCCCTTGTGCACTAGGGACTTGCGACACCGACAGCACTCATGGTTGGAACAGGACGAAGTGCCAAGATGGGGATTCTTCTCAAAAATGGTACAGTTTTACAGGAAATCCAAAAAGTCCAAACGGTTGTTTTTGATAAGACAGGAACCTTGACCGAAGGGAAGCCAGTAGTGACAGATGTTATTGGTGATGAAAGAGAGTGCTAAGTTTGGCTGCTTCACTGGAAGATGTATCTCAACACCCGCTAGCTCAAGCTATTGTTAATCGTGCATCTGAACTAGGAATTAGCCTTTACCCAGTGGAAAACTTCCAAGCCTTGCATGGAAAAGGTGTGACTGGGATTATTAATGGTAAACAAGTCTTGCTTGGGAATGCTAAGCTCTTAGCTGACCTTGCTATTCCACATGATTATCAAGAACGATTTGATTTGCTTGAGAAAGAAGCAAAAACAGTTGTCTTCCTATCCGTAGATGGTCAGTTAAAAGGCTTAATTGCCTTGCAGGATGTCCCTAAGGAAAATGCTCGAGAAGCTATTGCTAAATTGAAAAAACGTGGTCTTAGAACGGTTATGCTTACTGGAGATAATGCTGGAGTAGCCCATGCGATTGCAGAGCAAATTGGGAATGAAGAAGTAATCGCAAATGTCTTGCCAGAGGAAAAAGGCACATGAAATTCACAAGCTTCAAAAAGAATGGCAAATTGGCCTTTGTTGGAGATGGTATCAATGATGCGCCGGCCCCTCAGTGTAGCGGATGTCGGAATTGCCATGGGCTCTGGGAACAGATATTGCCATTGAATCAGCAGATCTTGTCCTTACAACCAACAATTTACTAGGATTGGCACGTGCTTTTGATATGAGTAAGAAGACCTTTAATCGTATTCTACTCAATCTTTTCTGGGCTTCTATCTATAACCTCATTGGTATTCCGATTGCAGCAGGAGTCTTTTTCTAGGACTTGGTTTGGTGCTCAATCCAGAACTTGCAGGATTGGCCATGGCCTTTAGTTCAGTCTCTGTTTCTAATCAGTTCTCTCATGCTTAATTTTACTAAAGTCGATTAAAAAAGGCGGTCTTTAACCGCTTTTTGTTATTCTAAAACAGATTTTCAAAAACGTTTTCAATCTGTACTGTAATAGAGAATGAGAGTTTCTGAGCACATTCTTATGAAATCTGAAAATCAAATGTGATAAATTAGGATTGTAAATTTACTGAATCGTTTTCAAAAAAACATATAAAAAGCGCTTTTATCTATTCATCAAATTAACTTTTTAAGGAGAGTTATCATTATGACTCAAGGGAAAATCACTGCATCTGCAGCAATGCTCAACGTATTGAAAACATGGGGCGTAGACACTATCTACGGTATCCCATCAGGAACACTTAGCTCACTTATGGACGCTTTGGCTGAAGACAAAGATATCCGTTTCTTGCAAGTTCGCCACGAAGAAACAGGTGCTCTTGCAGCGGTTATGCAAGCTAAATTTGGCGGTTCTATCGGTGTTGCAGTTGGTTCAGGTGGTCCAGGTGCGACTCACTTGATCAACGGTGTTTACGATGCAGCTATGGATAACACTCATTCCTTGCTATCCTTGGATCACGTCCAGTTAACGAATTGAACATGGATGCCTTCCAAGAATTGAACCAAAACCCAATGTACAACGGTATCGCTGTTTACAACAAACGTGTAGCTTACGCAGAGCAATTACCAAAAGTTATTGACGAAGCTTGCCGTGCTGCAGTTTCTAAAAAAGGTCCAGCCGTTGTTGAAATTCCAGTAAACTTTGGTTTCCAAGAAATCGACGAAAACTCATACTACGGTTCAGGTTCTTACGAGCGTTCATTCATCGCTCCTGCTTTTGAACGAAGTTGAAATTGACAAAAGCTGTTGAAATCTTTGAACAACGCTGAACGTCCCAGTGATCTACGCTGGTTACGGTGGTGTTAAAGCTGGTGAAGTGATCACTGAATTGTCACGTAAAATCAAAGCACCAATCATCACAACTGGTAAAAAAACTTTGAAGCTTTCGAATGGAACTACGAAGGTTTGACAGGTTCTGCTTACCGTGTTGGTTGGAAACCAGCCAACGAAGTGGTCTTTTGAAGCAGACACAGTTCTTTTCCTTGGTTCAAACTTCCCATTTGCTGAAGTTTACGAAGCATTCAAAAACACTGAAAAAAATTCATCCAAGTGGATATCGACCCTTACAAACTTGGTAAACGTCACGCCCTTGACGCTTCAATCCTTGGTGATGCAGGTCAAGCAGCGAAAGCTATCCTTGACAAAGTGAAACCCAGTTGAATCTACTCCATGGTGGCGTGCAAACGTGAAGAACAACCAAAACTGGCGTGATTACATGAACAAACTCGAAGGTAAAACTGAGGGTGAATTGCAATTGTATCAAGTTTACAATGCAATCAACAAACATGCTGATCAAGACGCTATCTACTCAATCGACGTAGGGTGACACTACTCAAACATCTACTCGTCACCTTCACATGACACCCTAAGAACATGTGGCGTACATCTCCACTCTTTGCGACAATGGGTATTGCCCTTCCTGGTGGTATCGCTGCTAAGAAAGACAATCCAGATCGCCAAGTATGGAACATCATGGGTGATGGAGCCTTCAACATGTGCTACCCAGACGTTATCACAAACGTTCAATACGACCTTCCAGTTATCAACGTTGTCTTCTCAAATGGTAAATATGCCTTCATCAAGGACAAATACGAAGACACAAACAAACACTTGTTTGGTTGTGACTTCCCTAATGCTGACTATGCGAAAATCGCTGAAGCGCAAGGTGCTGTAGGATTTACAGTTGACCGTATCGAAGACATCGATGCAGTTGTTGCAGAAGCTGTTAAATTGAACAAAGAAGGTAAGACAGTTGTGATCGATGCTCACATCACTCCACATCGTCCACTTCCAGTAGAAGTACTTGAGTTGGATCCAAAAACAACACTCAGAAGAAGCAATCAAAGCCTTCAAGGAAAAAAATACGAAGCTGAAGAGCTTGTACCATTCCGCCTCTTCTTAGAAGAAGAAGGATTGCAATCACGCGCAATTAAATAATTCCTCTTGTCGAAAATTAAATTTGAGATTTGTAGATTTCATTCTTTGATTTTCATAGAGAGAAACTTGAAAAGATCGGATTCATCCGGTCTTTTTATGGAGATAGTAAATGAATTTAAATCAATTAGATATCATCGTTTCAAATGTTCCCCAAGTCTGTGCTGACTTGGAGCGTATCTTGGATAAAAAAGCCGATTATGTTGACGACAGTTTTGCTCAGTTCACGATTGGCAGTCACTGTCTCATGTTGTCCCAAAATCATTTGATTCCTTTGGAAAATTTTCAGTCAGGAATCATTCTTCACATTGAGGTTGAGGATGTAGACCAGAACTACAAACGGTTTAAAAGAGATTGGTAGTCGAGATTTTTACACGGTCCTTGTGAAACGGATTGGGGAACAGAATCTCTGCTAGTTAAAGGCCCTGCTGGTCTAGTGATTGATTTTTATCGTATGAAATAAGACGCTTAGTCATTTGAAGTTAACCATAATGATTCTTAAAAAAGAATGTGCGCATATGAACTATTAAAAGATCGGAGTCATCCGGTCTTTTTCTTTTATGTCTTTTCTGTTAAAAATAGATTCATTAGGATATTTTAAGGAGAAAAATGATGCCAACAACTTTCTTTTCTATTATTTGGCTTAATGAGTTTAGGCTTTGCTGCCTTCACCTATTTCATGTTCGACATATTTTTATCTTTAGTAATTTCAGAAATGCCAAGAGATGTACGGAAAAGAAACCGAAGGAGTTATTATCAGATATTCTTATGCTCTTTATAACGGGAATTAGCCTCCCAGTGGTTGAGTACACTGTTGACGGGAACCAATACAAGGTTGTAGGTCCCGAAATTTCTATATGCTATTTCAAATATAATCAGTACTCCTTAGGGTTCGATCGTATCTGATGTCAAAATGGATAATTTTGAAGATGGGGAAATTCCTCAGGTTTTAAGATACAAGATTTATAGGAACAGTTTTCATCTCTTTAACAAAATCACCTTTAATGGAACGATTTCCAATTGGAGGAAAAGGTAACTGTTTATTACGATCCTAAAAACCAAAAACATTCCTACGTAGAAAGACCTTTAAAAACCAGGTCGTTATGCATGGTTGACTAAATGTTTTTATCTATCTTAATGTTTTTATTATGGTTGCTCTAGCTTTCTTTATCATGTTCATTTTCCAAATCTTATGAAATAAAGCAGTTTTGTATACAAACTTCAATCTACCCTATTTTGGTTTACTATGTTCATCGTGAAGCTTTTTATAAAGAAAAATGCTTTTCTTAAAAACATTTTCGGGCTATTTCAGACATTTTTTAAATGTTTGATAGTATAATAGCCCGTATCAAATCAAGTGAGGTAAAGTGATGACAGAAAATACTGCAATTTCCAGAGTGGCCTCTGGTGGGTAGCAACGGCAGCTAATCAATGTGAGGGATGTGCATAATCTAGACGGTCGTGGGTTGGCAAACTGTTGATGTTGTTCTAAACCGGTAAGGATCGTAGACCATCATCACAGGACAGAAAAAGATGTTTCTTTTCGAGGAGGGCTATTTTTACCCAGCCAAGAAGCTATTGACATGTACCATCATTACAAGGAAGATATTGCACTTTTGCAGAAATGGGCTTTTAAGACCTATCGGCTTTCCATTGCTTGACTCAGATTTTTCTAAAGGAGATGAAGCAGAGCCAAATGAGTCTGGTCTAGCTTTTATGAGGATTTGTTTAAGGGAATGCCACAGTATGGGATCGAACCTCTGATGACCATCACGCATTTTGATTGTCCGATGCACTTGATTGATAGAATACTGATGGTTGGATCGCCGTATGTTGACTTTTCTACGCAGAAAGCTCTGTCGCACACTCTTACCCGTTACATAGGGTATTGGTCAACATCACAACCTTCAACGAAAATCAATATGATTCTTCATGCACTTTATGGGAGCTGGATCTCTGTTTCTGAAGAAGGTGAAATCAAGAACAGAGTCAAATACTCAAGCGCCACCATGACTTCTCCCTAATTTATAAGATGTGAAAAAAGTTCAATTCGAACTCTGCTATAATGAGGGAGAAAAATCAAGACAGAGATTGACATGTCAGAACCATTATCACAAATAGTCATGCAAGAGCATTGGGAGGTACCAAGCTACGTGATGAGTTTGGTTACGACATCCCAAGTGAAAAAATCGGAGAATACTGGGCCATCTCAGCTCATCCAAATGGCGTTTCAAAGGTTGCAAATGGACGCTACGAGGGAACAGACCTAGCTACTTTGTATGCGGAACACCGTGAATTGTTTGGCAACCGTCCAGAACCTGATTTCACTTTTGACCGAAAAATACTCGATGCTAACGACTGGCTTAGCGTCCAAGTTCACCAGACGATGCTTATGGACTAGAGCATGAAGGCGAACTTGGAAAAACAGAATGTTGGTACATCATCTCTGCGGATGAAGGTTCAGAGATTATCTACGGGCATAATGCCAAGTCAAAAGAAGAACTCCGTCAGCAAATCGAAGATAAGAACTGGGATGACCTGTTGACAAAAGTACCAGTTAAGGCTGGAGATTTCTTCTATGTACCAAGTGGCACCATGCATGCTATTGGTGCAGGCATCTTGATTCTTGAAACCCAACAGTCTAGTGATACCACCTATCGCGTCTACGACTTTGACCGCAAGGACGATAATGGAAACTTGCGTGAACTACACCTTGAAAAATCTATCGATGTCTTGAATATTGGTGAGCCTGCAAATAGCCGTCCTGTGACTGTCAAAGCTGATGATTTACGCTCAACTTTACTTGTCTCTAATGATTTCTTCGCAGTCTACGAGTGAAATCACAGGAAAAGTTGAATTTGAGAAGACGGCTGATTACAGCTTGTTGAGTGTCTTGGCTGGTCAAGGAAACTGACTGTAGACGCGAAAAGATTATCCAATCCAAGGTAGTCACTATCTTGCCGAGTGATGTTGAGCTTGGACCTTGGAAGGCAAGGTCTAGAATTGAGTGTTAGTCATCCATAAAAGAAAAGACTTGAGAGTATTCTCAAGTCCTTTTTTTGTATTTACATAAATTGGGCGATAAAGACCACGATGATGATAATTGGAATGATGAAACGAATAAGGAAAAGCCAGACTTGGAAAAGTCCTTGTTTCCATGGTGTTTCATCAAGATGCAATTCCTCCATAGCGAGTGCTTTTTGAGATAAAAGCGCAAAGAGGGACAAGCAGAGGCACTCCCGAAAAGGCATAAGGAGGTTGGAAACCAAGAAATCCATAGCGTCAAAGAAGGTCTTTCCAAAGATATGGACATCAGCCATCACACCATAGGATAGGGCCGAAGGGATACCAAAGACAAAAGTCAATACCCCTAAAATCATACTCCACTTAGCACGCTTACGATTGTCTTGGTTGGTGATGTTACCAACATTGATTTCAAGCATAACGACTGAGAAGTTATCGTCGCAAAGAGGAAAAGCAAGAGAGAATGAGAATATAGAGTACCAAAGGCATATTGTCAAAGAGTTTATGGCAAAACAATAAAGAGGAGACTTGGTCCACCTTCAGATTGGATATTAAAAGGCTGACATGGGAGAAATCGCAAGTCCGCCATGATAGAAAGCTGAGATGTTCAAGGCTACGATGGACATTCCTGATTGGACCAGATTGGTCTTCTTGTCGAGGTAGGAAGCGTAGGTCAGCATGGCTGTAACTCCAAGGGATAGGGCAAAGAAAGATTGACCTAGTGCATAGAGAGTCCAGCACTTGTTAGTTTTGAAAAGTCAGGTTTGAGGAAGTAAACGCCTTCCATACGCATTTTGGCAAGCTAGAGAACGCCTGATAATAATGACAAAGATGATAGTAGGCATCACTAACCTTTGATGCTCTTTCAATACCTAACCGACTGTGAAACAATGAAAATGTTCAAGAAGATAAAAGGGCTGCTTTTGGGCCCTAGAGCAATAACTGGATTAGAAATGATGGAAGAGAATTGCTAGGGCATAATCTCCATTTCTGATTAGGTGGAATAATCTTCCAATCTCGATACCAAGGTATACCAGAATCCAACCCCAATGACACTATAAATGAGAAGGATGAAAAGAGCAAAGGCACCAATCCAACCAACAAAGTTGTACCTTTGTGATTGTTTGCCAGTTTTCAGGTTTTGATTTGCTGATACGCCAGCGCTTCGACCATGGGCAAACTCAGCCAGTAGAGGAAACCAATTAAAAGTGTCGAGATAAGAAAGACCAGTAAAAATCCTCCCCACCATTGGCAGGTCATATAGGAACTTCCAAACAGCTCCAAGGCCAATAGCAGAACCAGCAGATGCAAGGATGAAGCCCAGTTTTCGAGCCCCATTGCGATTTTTCAGACATCGTTAAAACTCCAATCTATTTTTAGGTCAAGAAAAGGCTACTTGAGTTGTCAACAGCCTCTCTCAATTGCTCTTTAAGAGCTTTTTATTTGATTGATAGACTTGATTATCCTATCATGTTTTCTGAAACCTGTCAAGAAAGGATGATCAAGTTTTGCATACCTTTCAAAAAGTTAAAATTTTCGTAAACCACTTTTGACTCTGGACCTAAGCGTGTTATAATGCTCCTGTAGTGAGAAAATCATGTACCATATCGTTAGTTGGTGCAGCTTGTCAGGCGTCTCTGTAAAGACCCCGCATCATTGCTGATAAGTTAGACTCTGGGTTCCTTGAGTCGGAAAACGGCTATCGAACCACAGTCAGGATGATTTGGAAACGACTTCGAGGATCATCTCTTTATTACAAATATCTAGGCTTTAGAAAATAGCAGAGCTGTTAGAAGAAGAAACTCAGAGTTATTGCATCTGATTAGCAACTGACCATCTAACTCGAGAAAGGCACGTCTGATACCTTGAGATCTACCTTGCACCACAAGAACAAAAGGAGAAATGAAAACACTATCGAGGAAAAATTCACTGGATTTAGCGCTTATCAAGACAACCAAAATACTCACCAAGAAGCAGTAGAGAAACATGGGTCAAGAAGTCATGGATAAGGCTCGAAACGTCAAACGGGTAGAGAAGATGAGGCTGCTGGAAACACTTCAACCAAGCCTTTCTCAAGCCTTGGCTCAAAATTCCTCAAAGAAGGTCTCATCACAACAGCTGAAACCGAAAACCAAGAAGAAGCTAAACCAAGCCTTACGCCATTCGTACTTATGGATTTGACTGTTCTGCGCAGCTGGTCAGATCCGCAGCTACGTCTATAACCCAGCGTTTAAGGACGTCACAGATTGGGCACGGAACACCGCCATACTCAGATGTCATTGCGCACTGCACTCGAACTCGATTAGAAACAAAATCGGCGCAGAATCTCTGCCGATTTACCAGTGCAAAGTTTACTCATACCGCAGACTTCCCGCCACCCAGCCAGTACAGGTGAGGGCAGAAGTTAGGTTGAAAACCACCCGTGTGGGCATTGATATCCAGGCACCTCGCCTGCAAAGGAGTCCGGCACCAGCTTACTTTCCAGTGTGTGTGATTGATTTCTTGAGACTAACACACCTTTTAGTTAAGCAGCAATGACTTGGCAAGGGACATCTTTTCCAGTCACAGGAATCTTGAGGGACTTGATAGATTGAGGAAGTTGGTCTTGTTCTCTTTTTCAGTTAGTTGTTTGATCTCTTTTCTGTAGCCTCCGATGGAGAAGAAATCTGCCAAGCGTTCTGGCACAAAGATTTCAAGCAGCACGGTTTAAGCGATTTTTCACGGTTTTCTTCGGAGAAATGCCACCAAGTCGTCTCAGAAAGTTGCGGCAAGACATCTAGAGAGAGGTGACTTTCACCACCCTTTGACAAAGCTTTCTGACATACCGTGTTGGGCAGCAGACCTGACAAAACCAGCGCCAGTAAAAAGGTATCGCGCGTAATGACATGCTTGTCAGCTTAGGAGTCACATCGTTCAGCGGAAATTCCCGCAGCTTTCAGGTGAAAATCTGCAGCAGCCGACCCGGCACGCCTCAAGCTCGGTAATGGCGATGTTTAGCGACGAGCAATCCATGGCCAGCAGAACCAGTGGAAGGATAGGACTTCCCACCCGTTGTGACACACAATGAGTTTATCACACGCGCAAAGTCTCGTCTCGCTGACTCGTGACAAACTAAGGAGTCATCTCCCGACAGAAACACTCTGTACTTGAGGTCATGACTTGTCCGCCCAATTTCCGGAGATTTTCTTTCTAAAGCTTCGATAATAGTCCGAGATTTGTTGCTAGCAGGACAGCACACGCCCGTGATCCTCTACCTTTAGTTTGACGCCATTTTCCGTAGCGATAATATCATGGCGATCAAATCCGGCGAGAAGACGCGGCAGGAAAGCGCCCGTGCGAACTGCTGGCTAATAGGTCATCTAGGGTTCCGTTGTTAGTGACGTTACAACGACCACCACCAGTTCCAGCTAATCCAAGTTTTCCGATCATCGAAGTGTCGTCTGTAAAAGCTACTGGAAAATCATCATACTGCAGGGCCACTCCGATGACAATCACAAACATGTTTCCATAAAAGCATTGTACCATACAAGAGATGATAAGTCATCCCTGTTTGATTGATTAACCAATTTCATATCCCATGAGAAGTCCACCTTCTTCTGCATAAAAACCGCAGAGTCCAGAAGTAGGGATAATTTTTAATATTCTGCTGAATTTTTGTCACGCAAGAGCTCGGAAAGCTGTTGACAGAATTTCTCATGTACTGCGGGTGAGCCATGACGATACGCCCACTAGCAGTAGCTACAGCTTTTGATCAACTCTTCATAAGCAGCCTGAAGGATTTTTAGCACCACGAGCCTTTTGAAGCAGTTCCAAGGTTCCAGTTTTCACTTGCTTTCAACCATACTGAATATTGAGGAGCCCGACAACTGTACCAATAGCTTATACCTAGCGACCGTTTTTTAACCAGGTTATCAACTTTAGCAAGAACGAACAACAATTCGTTTTTCTTGGTAAGTAGTAATAATCTCAACTCACTTCTTTCAAAAGAAAGTCCTTGGTCGATCAAGTCATTGATTTTCTCAACACGTAGTCAACTTCCCCACCAGCAGACAAACCTATCAATAACGTGAATCTGAGTGTCAGGGTGGTCTCGAGATAAATGCTAGTAATTGCGCGCTATTGTGGCTACCGAGAGAGTTCCTGTGATGGTCACTACAAAAATATGGTTGGCCCCTCGAATGCTCGTGAGTAATCATCAGGACCAGGGCAAGCTGATTTAGAAGCCAGTAGTCGCATACATAGCTTTCCATCATCTGATCAATATCCAGATTGGCATCATCGACAAAGAGCCTGATCTCGCCACTCGAATCTTTAAGGGACACTGACAAAATTCAGTATCGAGCAGTGTTTGCCAGTTGCGATAATCACAACCAGAGTCAGCTACAAATCTTCCAAGTCTTAGAAATTCTCCATCTTTATCACTTATACATTGACAAAGGTTCTGTCTTTTTACAATTATATCATGAAAGCCCTTGAAACAAAAAGTAGTACTCTCTCTGTTGTCACAGTAGAAAGAAATTGTTATGTCTGAACGTAAAATATCTGAAAAATCGCTTTGAAAAACCTTAGAAAAATCAAACCAAGAATCTAATTTACTAACCAGAGAAGCGATTGAAACAGCTCTTTTGCAACTCTGAGAAAAGGAGTTGGCTAAGATTAGCATTTCGAATTAGTAAAGCGTGCTAGCGTCTCGGCAGCCTTTCATCGAAACTATGACTCCAAAGAAGAGATTTTAGAAAGCGTCTTTAAACGTAGCGTCCATAACATCATGGATCAACTAAGTCATTCGATGTCAAGACGGATCTCTATCTGGTTTGGGTTCATCTTTTTCGAGAAGCCAAGAAAGCAGCCAGGTTATTCAGCTTGCCCTGGACTATCACTTCGAAAAATCTTTGTGCAAAGCTCATGCAGGAATTTTGGAAAAATACTATGGATCAAAAGGGTGTTAGTCATTATCTGCATTCTTTTTGGGAGTTCCCGCTATCGTATCCGTTTTGCTAAAAGTGGATCAAGGATGGAATGAAGGTTCCTGCCGAAAAATGCAGATTTACGCTGCCGTACACATAAGTTAAGAGGAGAAAACTCATGACGAGACTGGCTTGGGATGAGTATTTTCGCTGCTCAAGCTCTATTGATTGCCAATCGTTCAACCGTAAACGCGCCAAGGTAGGAGCCGTTTTAGTTAGGGACAACAAGGTTGTTTCAACAGGTCTATAATGGCTCTGTATCAGGAACAGAACATTGTATTGACCACGACTGTCTGGTGATTGAGGGCCACCGTGTCCGTACTCTTCATGCAGAGGTAAAATGCTCATGTCTACAGAGGTATGTTCAAAAGCGCTCACAGCCTGATGTCACTCATTTCCCATGTCTCAACTCTACCAAGCAACTACCTCAAGTAGGGTTGCGAGCGTAGTTGTCTATATCAACCAATACGCATGGATGACTATGCTCAACATCTTTATCGCGAAAAAGGGACAGAGTTAACCCATTTTACCACTTGAAACAGTACAAGCAGCTCCAAGAGCTCACCTAATCTAGAAATATATATAAATGGTTTTAGAAAGATTTTTAAACCATTTTTGATATAATAAGAAGACAAATTGAAAGAAGGAATTTGAAATCGGGAAAAACTTGCAGTTATTAATCATCCACTGATTCAACACAAATTGTCAATCTTGCGTCGCACTGACACTCTCACAAAAGCTGCAGAGTTAACGAGATTGCAATGTTGATGGGATATGGGAGTGCTTCGAGATCTTCCGCTTTCAGAGATGTTGGAATGAAACACCTATCACAAAAAACAGTTCAAAAACAATTGGCTGGTAAAAATTAGCAATTGTCCCAATCTTGCGTGCAGGTATTGGGATGGTCGATGGACTGTTGAGTTTGGTTCCAGCGGCAAAAAGTTGGTCATATTGGCATGTACCGTGACGAAGAAACCCTTCAACCAGTAGAATACTTGGTAAAATTACCTGAAGATATTGACCAACGTCAAATTTTTGTAGTTGATCCCTATGCTGCAACAGGTGGTTCAGCGATCTTAGCTGTTGATCTCCTCAAAAAACGTGGAGCTTCAAACATCAAGTTTGTCTGCCTTGTATCTGCTCCTGAAGGGGTAAAGCTTTCCAAAGAAGCTCACCCAGATGTAGAAATCTTTACAGCAGCTTTGATGAATCGCTTTGAACTGAACATGGCATATTGTTCCAGGTCTTGGAGACGCTGAGACCGCTCGTTCGGGTACAAAAATAGATTCTAAAGTGATATTGAGACTATAGCCTAGTCTTAGTTTTGAAAGGAGGTTGAATTTTTGTATCTGTTATTAGGATAGAGCAAAGATTTGACCTTTTTTGACCAAAAATATATAATAATCCTATTAACAAAGAAACTAGAAATCAAAAAGGAGAAATGAATGATTCCTGTAGTTATTGAACAAAATCAAGTCGGAGAACGCTCGTATGACATTTACTCACGCCTTCTTAAGGACCGCATTATCATGTTGACTCGACCAGTCGAAGACACATGGCAAACGTTATCGCCCAATTGCTTTTCTGGATGCCCAAGATAGTACAAAAAGATATTTACCTTTATGTAAACACCCTGGAGGTTCTGTATCAGCTGGTTTTGGCAATCGTTGATACTATAGAACTTTATCAAGGCGGATGTCCAAACCATCGTTATGGAATGGCAGCCTCAATGGGGTACAATGTATTGCTTCGCAAGTGGAGCAAAGGCAAACGCTTTGCGCTTCCAAATGCAGAATGCATGATTCACCACAACCAATGGGTGGTACAGGTGGTGGTACCTCCAGCAGACTGATATGGCGCATCAGCTGCCGGTACACTGACTTAAAACCGCGCACTTTAGAGCACATCCTCAGCAGATAACTCCTGGCAGTCTGTTGAGCAAACTCCATAAAGATGCTGGAACGTGATTACCGGATGAGCGCTCACGAAACTCTTGAA